>Ga0315281_10003148_pt1 | contig 24261 bp, 23 predicted proteins | sample YL17G07_0_MG_FD_204540 | JGI IMG/M metagenome (GOLD analysis project Ga0315281, IMG submission 204540) | Sediment microbial communities from Yellowstone Lake, YNP, Wyoming, USA - YL17G07_0 | ecosystem: Environmental > Aquatic > Freshwater > Lake > Sediment | place: USA: Wyoming | collected... | reverse complement strand
AGCTCGCGAGATCAAGTGCAGGAGCAAGAGCTCCGCGCATGTCGGGTGTTTCGTCGCGTAGAACGCACAGGATTGCGTTTGACGAGGCGCTCGCGCGGTGAGTCGAGACATTCTGCCCCTCAAATCCATCATGTCTGCTTAAGCAGAGCCTTTCAGTTGCGAACAGCAATCATTGCCTTGGCTCGCTACAATCCATGATGGCCATTGAAAGCGGTCGATGTTCGATGAGCGGCATCCAATCGTCTATGGCGATGCCGATGTATCCAAACTGGAAAAGCCCTCGAATATGCTCTTGACAGCTCGGAGGATGATCTTGTCCACCGCCTCGAAGGCCATGTTCAGAGAGAGCTCAGGGTCGGGGTCCATCAACATGTCGTTGGGAACCAGAACCACGATATCCGCTGCCTCCATCAGTCTTCTGACACCCAGCTCGGCATTCATTTCTATAGTCCGTCCTTCTCCAGCGAAGGGCCACACGCATACGGCAGCAGTCATCAATCCGGCATCACGGGCGATTCTTGCAACGACTGGCGCTGCACCCGTTCCCGTTCCACCACCGAGACCGCAGAGAACGATGACGTAGCGGGCACCATGGAGAGCTTCCCGAAGCTCTTCCTCGGTTTCAAGAGCGGCCTTCCGGCCGTCGGCAGGACTAGAATCTGAACCAGACAGCATCCCAGGACCTGCGACCATCAGAATCTTCCGAGGCACTCCAGACATGACTAGATGGACGCTATCAGTGTCAGCAGCGAGCACCTCAGCATCTTCGAGCTCAGTCTTAGGGACCCGCGACAGTATGTTCAATCCCGCTCCGCCCACGCCAATGATCTTCAGAGGCGGCTCACGAACTCTACCTAGGGTCTGAATGTCCGAAGACTCTCGTGAGTCAAGTGAACGGACAAGGCTGTTCATCTCGCCATTCCGGTGTTCGAGGGCGAGCAGGGCCTCAATCAGGGCTCGAGCCATATCATCTCACCAGCCAGAATGTTCATCCCACGCCAGTAACGGTGGCATTTGAAGGAGATGACGGGCTCATGCGTGCTGGGTGCCTCCGGTCTTTTCAGTCTTGCCCTTCTTTGACCTCCGTCTGAGAATGATGATGGCAGCAACAACAGCTGCACAACCTGCCACAGCTCCAATTCCAGCCATCAGCAGAAGCGCCGAGTTGTCACTGACGGAGAGGTTCGTCGCGAGTTCTGGAGTTCCTGAGACACCAGAGATAGGAGTGGTGGGGATGAGTGTGAATGGTTCCGCAAACAGCGTGGCCTCGATTCCCACTGAGATTGTATACTCGAGAGTTGCGCGGACCGTTGCGTCGACCTTCTCCGAGGTGAGCAGGCTGATGCTCTTGGACCCCCACGAGGTCCAGACAAGCCCGTTTATGTCGGTGAGCATGTCGATGGAGCTCGAGGTTAAAGTCACCTTGGCCATTCGGATAGAGGCCTCAAGGACCAGGTCAATTGACGCGACGCTCTGGGGTATGCCAACAAGACTCTGGGTCAGAGAGATGGATGTCGATCCGAGAGGGGCTTCAGGCAAGGGAACGGTCACGGTCTGATCCTCGAGGCCCAAGCCAAGCAGAGAAAGGGGGACGACCACGGTAGCTGAGCCTGATCCAGCCGTCAGGGTGTAAGCGATGGTCGCAACGTTGCCTGTCTTGACGCTCTGTTCGCCGTTCCAGGCGACATTTGTGGAGATTGCTGCTGTGAACCCGGTGGTCGCGTCGGATATCTCGAAGGACACAGATTGCGAGCCTGCAAGCGCGTGCTCGGCTATCATTGCCTGAACTGCGACGGCCAGAAGGCTCGCAAGTGCTATCATGGCGGCTGCTCTCCGGACTGTATGCTGGCTGTTGGTTGTCACCGAACCCCTCGGTTGCATCATATCCGTTCGGGAGTTAATAAATATAACGCAACTGCGTTAATTAGGCCAAATGCGTTGGTAATACTAATGACGCCAATCTTGTGTACTACCATATGGTAGTTGATGGGCATACTGACACCACGCGAGAAGGAGATACTCAGACACCTGCGCCAGGGCAAGAGCGTGAAGGAGATCGGCAAGCTCGTAGGAACTCCAATCACGAGCATTTCAAGATCGATCACCAGCATTAGACGGAAGGCGCAGGACATCGAGGAGGACGTCCAGTTCTTCTGCGAGATAGGCTACGCTTCAATCGAGAAGGGGCGCCTGAAGTTTCTTACCCCCGACAGGGACCCGAAGGCCTTGTCTAAAGGCAGAGAGTAGTCGGAACCAGAGTTGCGGTAAAGGATCGGCCATTTTCAGCAGAACGAGCTTGATAATCATCTTAATTCTTGGACAGACATAGGCCATGAACACCAGTATTCTTAATATCCGACAACATACGTTTCACGAACCGAGCCCCTAAGGGATGGATGATCTTGAAGGAGACACGCACGATCGAGAACCTGACCAAGTGCAAGGAATGCATAACGCTCACACTTACTGTGCCCAAGGACTGCCACCTGGACATGGAAGTCCTCTCGGTTCGTCTGCAGGAGCTGTTCAATCGCGAGGTCTTTCGGGACCTCTGCCACGGCTGTCCTCTCGAGACAAAGTAGGTCTCAGCTGGATCTCGAGCACCTTGTGTTCTGTGACGCTCGTCTTCGCCTCGAGCTCGTGGGCTATCGCGCGTCTAATGAAATCGGAGACCGACTTCACACCCCACTCTGGGTGATCTCTAATCTGTCTGGAGATCACCTTCCACATGTCCTTCTCGATCTTGATCGTGATGCGGTCGTCCTTGTCGGAGTCACTCTTGGTCTTCGGGGGCAGGGTTTCACACCTCTTGGGGCTCTCAGCACTGACAATGGCATCGCGAGAGTGTTGGGGGAGCTGGACGCTTGATTGGCATGCGAGGGTTTTCTAGTTTTCCCCGGTCGAAGACACTCAGCAAGATATTTGTATCCCGCATGTAGTACAGTTATTGCACTGGCGCATACCACAGTTGGGCATCGATTTCCTTTCTGAAGGACCGCGATAGGATGAAGGAGAATGAGGAGGAGACGGCAGGGAACTACTGCGCCAGTTGCGGCTCCCCCATCCCTCGGGGCGTCGTGACATGTCCTAAGTGCTCGCAGGCTAGAATCGCCGCGAAAAGGCTGGTGAGGAGCAGCTCCGAGGAATCCTCCGAGCATGTGCCCGTGCTACGGCCGCCCGAGGAGAACGTCAGGAAGGGGGTGGCTTACGGCACGCTGTCCAAGGAGCAGGGCGATCTGCTGATTCTGCTGCTGTCAAGAGGCCGTCTTCTCGACTTCTCGGTCAGGACCGTGCTCACATCGCTGATCAAGGATATTGCCGAGGAGAGGAACGCCCAGAGGAGGGAGGACAGGATCTACGTCCTGATTGAGATCGTGAGTATCACGATGCCCTCTGAGGATTTCGCGAGTGGGTTGTCCCGCGTCTTCAAATTGAGATAGACCAAATGAGGCTTTTCTTGTGACAGATGACACCAATCACTTGTCAGAGCCCGATCTCCTTCTTGAGATAGTTGAAGGCAGCCCGTCCCTTCTCCGTTTGAACGAAGATATCTGGATAGTCGCCGTCCGAGATGGAGCTGCGGCTCCTTGACTCGAGAACTGAGACAAGAGAATCGTACTTCCACCGGATCGTCACATCTCTGTTCTGATCGGTCCACGGGAATACCCGGGCGTTGCCCTCGGTGTCCAGGAACAGGGTGCACGCGCCATGCTCCGTCTCGAAAACCCAAATCTGGGGAAGATAGCCGCGGACAATCAGGCCCTTGAGGCCCCACAGATTCGGCTTGATCTGTTTCTCAATCTCCTCACAAAGCCCTGTCAGAAGATGATGAATGCGATCCATTCTACCACTTCGATGCTGCTCCTACCGTAATCGTTCCCCTTAGATCGTCACGCCTTTCCAGCTCTGGCCGACTTGTGAGCTCCGATTGGCCTCCCATGGCGCGGCGTCGGCTGGTCTGAACTGTACTACAGCAGGAGTACAATGAATATGAAGGTTGCTGCTGTCTCCCTTCTTGCATGGCACGTTCTCCGACCTGATAATGGCGGAGGAACTGTGGGGTCCTCCGCCTCCGATTGTGAGACACCATTGATGCGAAGTTTCGTGCTCGACACCATAGCCAGCGCCTCTCAATCAATCGGGTGAACTAGTAGGAATTAACCATCGCGACTCAATTGACTGTGATGCGAGCCATCAGGTTCACATCCCATTGGATATGAACCCGATCCTGGTCTCTAGTTGACGGTTGTCCTTGGAGATGAGGCCGGATTTCTCGCAGGATCAATCAATAGGTCCATGGGACTTCCTGGTTCCCACCTAAACCGCACCTGACTTGACTGAAAACGGCGCAACCCATGTGCGCCAGTAGTGCTCAAACGAGGAATTTCTTTCTTTCGCCTTGTCAAGGTCGAAGGAATCGAGAATGGTCACTATCACTTCAATCCTAGATCTCTGCGCCTTGACAACCATATCATTGAACTGCTCCTTTGCAAGTGAGGAGGTATCTACAGGCACTGACAGGCCCAAGGCACTTGCAGCTTCGTCCGAGGCTCCAGCGAGGAACCATCCTTCCATTTCTCGACACACAATAGTTATGCAGTCCTCATCCTTCAGGCCAAAGCATGATGCGACAGTTTCTCGTTTCTTGGGAAAGCACTCGTAGTCGTCCAAATCACAGATGCATACCACTGGCTCCTTCTTGATGCGTGCCTCCCGAACAATTTCAGATCTCACTCGCTTGGAAAGGCATGACTGCTTGAACATGACCACACGGTAACTACCGCTCAGCTTCGGTTTCACGATGGTCTCAAGAAATCTCCTGTCGTTTGGGCCCTCATATAGAATGATGAATCGCGGAGGCATAGTCAAGTGAGATCCTCCAATAAGTTCTGTTCAAGCAATTCCCCCAACCCTATTTCCTTTCTGAGGAACTCCTTGACTTCCTCCTTCTGGCAAGGCCGACTCACTCTCGAAAAACCGTCAGAATCCCTTGACATAAGTATTACGTTCTGAGGATCCGCGTTTCCCACAAGAACCGCATTGTGAGTAGTTACAATGATTTGGGTCTTGTTTGAAGCGTCATCCATCATGTCCATTACCTTGTCAATCAGGTAAGGATGGATGTTGCGCTCTGGCTCTTCAATGATTATTAGTGGTTTATAGCTGAAATAGAGTGCAAGCACCAAAGCAATGACGTTGATAGTCCCATCTGACATGAAAGGAGCATAAACGAATGTTTTTGGATAGTATCGCTCCTTGGCCTTCACAAGAACGGACTTGTCAGCGGAATCTTGCGTGCCAATCCTGTCAATGAATGGCAATAGATCTGAAATCAGAGTCAGGAACTTCTTTTCCCTACTCTTGTCCTTAACGACACGTCGGAGCACCAGAGCGAGGTTACTGCCGTCGCCTTCAAGCTCAACTCTGCCGGTTATCTGCGCACCTCTCTTTGCCATCTTCGGGTCAAAGTCGTATATTGCTGTCCCGCCAACGATATGAGGCAGAATCAGATATGAGAGGTATTTGGCAAGTGGCAAGTCATACCTCCCTCCTCCCAAGTCCAACCATCTGCGCAGCGTCTCCGGAAAAAGATCGTTCTCCGACAGGATATTCTCTCCAGAGGACTCCATCAAAATCGTGGCCTTCTTGCGAAGATTGCTGCCCTTGATTGTGAGTCTAACCTCAGAACCCATGTCTTCGTGACGAACGAACGATTTACCCTTCCTTTTGTAAGAGTAGATTCTCGTAGCTAGTGTGAGTGTCGATTCCACTGTCTTGATGCCTTTTCCTCTTCTTTTGAAACCAATCTCAATCCTGAACGATCCGGAGATAATCTGTGGGGCGAGAGTCTTCCGGGCAGACTTCCTGACCGGAATGGGCCACGGTATCTCCGTGTCGAGCTCCGGGCTGAAGTGCATCTCTATTGACGACTTCTGCTCCGCCCTGATTTTGGCGTTCGTGATGTAGTCCTGACCACCTTGTATCGAGATAGCGTTCTCGAGACCCTGCTCCACAGCATCATTTAAGAAACGGAATATCTGAACGAAATTGGATTTTCCAGAAGCGTTTGTTCCAACGACGATATTGAGTTTGCGAAGATCAATGTCAATACTCTGGAAGCTCCGGAAATTGTCGACTTTGATCCTGGTGATTGGCATACGTCAATTCCTCCTGGGATACTCCTGAGTCCATGACTGATGATCGACATGATAAATGTGGTGTTCCGTGTTCGTTGGCTCTAATCGCGCGAGAGGAGCCCAGATAAGATCCTAGCTTGAGCCGAGGGCTCTTCGTTCAAGCATGTATGGAAACGGCGATTGTATTGACGAGAAATGCCCAACGAGTCTTCTGAGGCTCAGGTTCAGATACTGTTCCATACACACCTGTAGACAAGAACACGAGGAACGCAAGTCGACGGCATTGTTTTGCCCAATCGTCAGCGGCTTTAGTTCCAGTGACTTATTGTAACTCTAGGGGGATTATTTCCCGTGTAACTCCTCTTTAGCCTCTCTGCGTCAGTCTCCATAACCTATTAGTAACCGCTCAGATTCGGTGTTTGCCACACGGCGTTCCATCCAACCCTGCCATCTTACGTGAACCCACCCGCTAGGGAAAACGAAGATGTCTCTGAGACGATTTTCTAGATACTTTGTATCTAGAAAGAGGAAACCGGTGAAAGTGCTAAGTGAATCTTGGCGACGACTCTTCGAAAGGCCGTAGAACAGTGCGGCTTTTCCGCGTACGACAACAGACCGAGACTACCTGTTGCCGCACCCTAATCGGCAGGAAGCTCGTCGAATGCGTAGCTGTTGTTCTTCACGTTCTCGTAATTCTTGTCCAGCTCAGCATTGAGCATCACCAAGGCAGCGATTCTCCGCGAATTCATCGCGAACTCACGCGCTTCTTCAACTGTGATGCTTCGACCTAGCACTTCTTCTTCTCGATAGGAAAGCCATTTCTTCAGGACTTGATGTCCGCCAATCAGGTACTCCCAGCAATTGCCTGGAATGTTGGCCAAGTATGTCTTGTCGTTCAAGTAGACGTCATAAGTCTTGGGGCCAAGTAGGTGGAGATAAGCTTTGATGCTGATGCCCTCGGCCAAGCACGTCGCTTTGAACGCCTCCATCTCCTCCTTGTTGTAGTCTCTCTCGACTGCACGACCTCTGCCTGGCATCACAACTTCTCTTCCGTGTCCCCATCCTGCCGTAACCCTGAGGTCTCCTCTGGAGGGGACAACAGACTCCTGGTCGGTGCACTGGATCCTCGCAATGGTCTTGAGGTCCTGACGAATCGGACTGTCCGTAACGCCAGGTACCAGGACATCTGGGTCGAGCAACCCGGACACCTTCAATCCCAGCGCTGCCGATTTCTTGAGCAACTCCCTCGTGTTCGGCAATGGGATTCTAGGCCATCCGTATCTAATACCGTCCTTGTTCACAGAGAGATACTCCTGTGAGTAGCCAATGGCTAGGCAATGGGCCCACACCAACTTGTAGGCCTCCTTCTCTGGGTCGGACCCGACAACCCCCAAGTCGCCAAGGTAGGTCCGCGACTTCTTAGACAAGTTCCAGTTCGATTCGTCAACATTCTTGAGAACCTTCCCACTGAGGGAGGTCTGGGAACTGGTTTTGCCATTGGGCGCAACGCTCACATTCTCGCGCAACAACCACGGAAAGTGCCGCGTGTTGCCTGATATGCACGTGTAGTCACATATCGAAGTCGAGAAGTAGAAAGGTGAACCTTCATCTCTAGCGTCTGCTCCGTCTCTGCTGAGGAGGAATCCGTTTCCTGCAATCTTGCTGATCTTCAACAGAGATGGGTTCGGCCGTGAGAACAACGGGGCAAGGCGGGGGTCGAGATACGCTCGCCTCATGTCAAGTGGCTTGAAGACGTATTTCTGAATCTTGTCCTTGTCATACACCGGCTTACGTCTCAGGATGGTCTGTCTTGCCTTTTCGGCTTCGAATTCCCCTATCGATCTCATGAATCTGGGCTCCAACGACGCCAGCTGTTCGTTGGAGACGTCTGCATCAAGATATTTCCTTACCACATCGAACGACGCAACATCCTCCGTGTGTCTTATCAAAGAGTTGCCACGACGTTCAATGGGTCCATTCAGCGGACGCACAGCCCCGAGGTCGGTGACAAGAGGCCATTTGAAATAGCTGCTCTCAATCTGCTGCGGGACGAACGAAAACTTGTTCTCGAGAATTGGAGATGCCTTTTGGTAGCGGAATACTTTCTTGTCCGAAGTCAAAGACTCAATCAACTCATCGCGCTTTGCTCGGCCCCAGAAATTGCGGAAGTAAATGACAGTCTCGCCAGCTTGACGAACCCGTTCCTTACGAATGAACGATCCTATCGCCGTTCCAACCCTGATACCTTCTTTGTTGTACTCTGTCGAGAAGATTGATGGGTCTGGCTCTCCCGATGGCGTGGTCTTGCCTGTTCTTCGACTGTCTCCATTCAGACAATCGACGACTATCTTCTCGAAGTTCTTCATGAGACTCTGTCGCATGACGACATAAGAAGCTTCGTCGAGATAGGAGAAACTGCTGATGTAGCAGACAATTCCTCTCCCGGTCTTCTCAGCAATACGCCTCTCTGCAAGACGGAAGAACCTGATGTAGAGATCGTCGATATTGAACTTCTTCAGACCCCACTTTTCAACGAGACCTTCTTTGTAGACCTCAACAAGCCCCATCTCCTCGTCAGGACTAACTCCAGCATAGGCATTGTAAGGAGGATTCCCAATGATGACGAGGATTGGGGTCTCCTGCTTAACTCTGTCTGCGGCCCTCCTCTCATCATCGAACTCAGGGAAGTGGCGGAGAAGTTTCTGAACGTCGTCTCGGAGCTCCCAGCCGGTCAGGGAATTCGTAAGGTAGACATTGACCCTCTCGTTTCTGTCATCTCGGATTGGAACACCAAGGTGAAGAAGAGCCAGCCTAATCTGGAGATGCGATACAACATAGGGAGCGAGCATTAGCTCAAAGCCAAAGACCCTCTCCATGACGGCTGTTTTGACCTCCTGCGAGACTAGCGCATCCTCACCTCGTTCGGCGAGGTTCTTCAGAATCGTGCCAATAATCTCGACAAGGTATGAGCCGGTCCCGCAGCATGGGTCCAAGACATAGACGTTCTTATCAGCGAAACCATCCCGCAATCCGAATTCATCCTTCAATAGCCTGTCTACCTTCTCCACCATGTACTTGACGACTTCTGGCGGAGTGTACCATACTCCAAGTTCCTTCTTCAATGACGGGTCGAAGGCCTCCAGGAAAGGCTCATAGAAGTACAGCACAGCGTTCTCCTTCTCATAGCGGGCAAAGAATGATGGGCCATCCACACGGTTGAGGGCGTCCGCGGCCCAATCTAGGATGGCCTTCAGATTCAGTGCTCCCACTTGACGAGGGTTGACTATCGCATCAAAGATCGCACTTATCATTGGCAGATGCAACGACCATCCCGCCTTCTGCCAGTCAAACTTACCATTTGACCCCCCAGTCTCCTTGTTCCACACCATCCAGGCAGAGAACAGTCCGTAGAATATGGTCTGTACCAGAGTTGACCTAAAGAAGTGCTCAGCACGTTCCCCTTCGAAACGTATTCCCAGTGTTTCTGAGAGAGCTGCGCGAAGCTCGTCAAGCTCTGCAGCTTCGCTCTGATTTATGCAAGCAAGTGCTTCCCGCGCATATGAGGCAAGATACCAAGCCACATCATTCGGAGCTGACAAAGGAGCAAACTTCGTAAGCACCCTTTTCAGGAAGTCGATGAAGCGAAGCTCTACCTCTTTGTCCATTCTCTGACTAGAACGGACCCAGAACTCATCTTCAGACCCTGATATGCTAAAGAACTCGTTCTGGACTGGGCTACCATCTCTGTCTCTGACAACGAGTAGAAACTCTCTAAGGTTGGTAATCAGGACATGATTGTATCTTTCAACATACCGTTGGATTTGATCGGTCGCCATGACCTCGTAAACGTCTTCGCTGGGCCCCTTGACCTCCAATGCTCCTCTCGATGGGATAACTCCCTCTAGCATTCGAGAGTCAATTTGCTTAACGAACTGGTCCGATCTGAAGAACCCTCCATCGGGCAGGCCAGCGCCTTGATTCTTGAGACTGATGACGCAGTGAACCACCGGCGACAGCTGGATACCGACCTCCTCGAATAGCTTCTGAAGAGCGGGGTAATATGACGTTTCTTCGACTCCTCCGCCCAGAAGGTGAGTCCGTGATACTTCCTTCAAATAAGCGTTGGCAATGCTAACCATCCCATCTCAGCTCAAGCAAAGTAGAAGCGAGGCAACTATTATTTGATGTTGTCTCCTGCCCGTACGCTACTCACTACCTTCACCAGTCTCCTCGCCGTTGAATTCACAATTCGTCAGTATGCTCAGTTCACGTCCGTGGTGAACAGAGTTAGAAAGAAGAGCAAGAGGTTTGTCAAGGCGTCACAATCGTATGTTTGAGCTCTCTCGGCAGGAAGGATTACCGTTTTCGGAAATTTCCGGCCTCTAGCTAGTCCTCCCGGTCGCTCTTAATCCGGTTGAACCCACTTCCAAAGAATGAAGTCTAGGAATCATTCATAGTCTGGCGTAGTGTTGCCCTGGTTCAAATTCGATAGCATGCACTAGGCGAAGAACCGTATGGGACGAGGGTGATGATTGAATTCACCAGAGTTGGAATTCTCTGATGTAGAAGAGCCATATGTTCGATTTCATTCACCACTCCGTTTTGAGAATGGCTATTGCGGATCATTTTGGCATCGTTCGTCTATGATGACAACTTCCTTTTGATAGCTGGTCAAGGATTCCCAACATACATTCTTCTACGGACGGCTTTAATACACTCAAAGACCTCTCTATTCGTCGAAGTCTGGCCGCATAGGAGGGAATCGTCGATCGCATGTCTGATAGGCGAATAGCACTGGCATCAGAGAGCGAAACTCGCAAGCTAAAAGAAATCATCGATCTAGGAAGGGGGGGCGAGCGGCCTGACATAGAGTTTAAGCAGGACCTCGTTCTGGACTCCAAGAAGCAGAGAGCTGAATTGGCAAAGGATGTCGCGCTTCAGGCGAACCTTCCCAACGGTGGTGACGTAGTCTTCGGAGTCAGCGACAAAGGAATCGTCGTTGGCAGTACTTACCCTGGATCCGAAGAGACAATTGCCTCGATTCTGACAAACAGACTCTACTATGCTCCACCGGGCATCAGAATCACAGAAGCCATGGTGCCCAACGAGCAGAGTGCTCTCGTCAGAGTCATCTGGTTGAAGGTTCCAAGAACCCCTTTTGCAGTTCCGTGCTCATATCTGGATGTCGACGGCATTCCGAAAATGCCAATACGAGTTGGCACAGTTACAAAATACCTTACCCCTTTGGAAGCTGTTGAACACTACCGCGGTAGACTGGGGCAGCCAATTCATCCCGAGGAGGTATCACGGAATGTCCTCGCGAGGAATCCTGTTGTGCTCAAAGAGACAATCGAGACAAACTTGCTAGAAATCACGAGACCTCCCACAACAATTGCCACATCGAAGACAGATGCGACGACAGAAGCTGTTCTCTTCGAGAGGAATGGGGCCCCACCTTTTCCGCTAAGGCTCTGGAATGGTAATGTTGTTAGTCTTCGGAGCAAAGAAGAATTGGCGAGGTACTGCGGCCCTGACTCAGAGACCGCATCAGAGAGTGCAGACGAATTCATAAAGGACTTGGGCGGAAGGAGAGTCGTCCTCGGTCTGCTGAACCTGGAGCTGCTGTCACGAGCGGATAGCCTAGGTTTCATGGTAGATTGGGAGAAGCAGAGAGTCTTCTTTCGAAGACGGGGGGATGTTCCCGTGAAACATTCCTGGCAATCATTCTCGAGAAGAGCCAACAGAACCGTGGTTGGATTTGTCCCAGGTCCAGAGGGAATTCCCAGGTATTGGTACCATTTTGGAGCCTATCTCAAGACGAAATACATTGCTGGCCATTTCTTCGTGACCCTTAGCCCGACATGGGTCTTTACGAAAGATGGTACAAATCTCATTGATAGGGAGAGAAGTCAGAGCCTCTCTGCATCCAAACTCAATCGCGAGAGGAACGACAGAGTGCTCTACAACCTTCATTTGTGGTATCAACTTCTCTCTGAGAACAAAGAGTTCATCGACCTACCTCTTGCTCATGGGCAAGGGAGAGTAGAGGCGCTTCCAGTGACCTGCAGCATGGACAGAGGCATAGAGGACGATTCAATCCAAACGTCAGAGCTGGAACTTGATATGGACTCCGAATTACCAGGCGAAGAGCAGGACTCGAAAGAGGACGATGAACTAGATGATGTTCAAGACGGCTTACCTTGAGGAACCATTGCTGACCTTCGGTGAAGGGGGGAGACACGTTGATCCGAAGGCAGGTCTCGCCCTATATGGACCCGCCGGGCACGCTGATGGGGTCAGGTCGCCCACAATAATTACCGCAGGGATAGTATCGCCTCAAGACTGCCATGATACGGCCAGGAGCTGGATTGAGGGGCTCAACGACCCCTACGATCCTGAAAAGGAGAACATCCGATCTCACCCACCTTTCCCAGGAATGCCAATAGCTTTCAGATGCCGAGTCACGATTCCGGACAATCTCATCTATAGAATCTCATCCAAGGAATTGACGATAGCTCTGAGCACGGGCTCCCACAAGCAGCGAATCAAGAAAGTCGCCACTCTATTCGACGATGGTGTTCAGACCATTGGAGGAAAGGCAGGGAAGCCGAGCATCATATTCTGCCCGTGGTCTGAGGACATAGAATTTGAATGTGTTGGATCTCTAGATAGACAGAAATTGCCGGCTGACCAAAGAAGATTACGAACCGATCTTGTTCGACAAGAGGAGGAGGGACAAACACGAATCGTCCCGCTGGCAGAAGAGCAAATCAGCCTTATGCACACTGGACGATCATTCTGGAATCTTCACTCACAAATGAAGCTGGACGCATTCAAACCACCTTCCATTCCCATACAGATAATCATGCCTGATACGTACAAAGGAGAGAGCCAGAAGGGCGACCCAAACACTCTGTGGAACATCTCGACTGCCGTGTACTACAAATGTGGGGGGATTCCGTGGAAACCGGCGAGACCTGACCCATCAGTTTGCTACATAGGGATTGGGTTCTATAGAGATACTACCACCCAAAACCGAGAGATGAGAACATGCATGGCTCAGATCTTCTCAGACATGGGTCATGGATTGGTTCTCCGCGGAGGTGAGGCAAAGATACCAGCAGAAGGCGGAAAGACTCCTCGCATGAGTCGCGAGACTACCATCAGCCTGCTCTCTGATGCCGTCAGTCTGTTCAAGAAGCATAACAACAGAAACCCGCCTGCCCGAGTTGTGGTCCACAAGACGTCTCACTATTCCGAGGAGGAGAAATTCGCAGCATTGGAGGCATTATCAGATATTGATTCTGTCGACCTCGTGGTCTTGCAGAAAGATCGGGATTTGCAGTTCGTTAGGAGAGGTACCGCATCAGTGCTGAGGGGCTCGATGATAATCACAGGTAAGAGGGATTTCTGCCTCTTCACAGCGGGTTACTCGCCTTATCTTGGCAATTACCCTGGTGCTCGAATACCTGTCCCGATGCACATCCGGTGTGAACATGGAACCACAGATGTCCGGGAGGTGGGCCGTGAGATATTGAAACTCACCAAATTGAATTGGAACAATGCCAGTTTTTCCGATAGCATGCCGTGCACGCTATCATATACCAAGCTTGTGAAAGAAGTCCTCTCACAAGCAACGGATAATCAGATTCTGAGTGATCAATACTCAAGTTACATGTAGAATTAGTGTCCGTCCCGCTCCTATAACCTATGGAACCCGTTTCGACGCCATTTCCTCAGATAGAGTTCACAGAATCTTCTTAAGCTGGGGGACCGCTCCCTTTAAGTCGTCTCATTCACGAGGAAAAGAATTAAAATGGCTTTCGTCTCAGTGCCAAAACTCCCTGAAAAATGGCCAGACATCTCGGTTGATGCGCAACTCATTGTTAGAGATGGCCATACAGACAAGGGACTACACGATGGTAACCCTAAAGCTCAGGGATGTTGAGGATCTTGCGCTGACTTACGATTCAGGTGACTCTCGAAAAGGAATACTGCAACAGTCGCAGCCGCGCTCGCACACAGCCTAGCATGTCGCGGTTCGAGCAGAGCTGCTCCCGCATCCTTCCCATGACCTGTACCATACATGTTCCGAACCTCCGCGATCCGATCAGTCATTGTCACGAGAGCCTTGATAGCAATGCGAAACGACTTCTCACCCTTCTTCGTCGCAGTCCCGGTCGAGGGCAGGAGATCGAGCGTATCGATTGTCTGGCTGACAAGTGTTGGCAGGTCAGCGGTCTGATCGGGCAGTATGCCATCCTCTTTGAGAATCGTCTTACACGTGCTTTCAATCAGCTCCTTTGCTGTTCCGATTGCGAGCTCCGGGTCATTCTCGACAGCGGCCTCCATTCGTGTAATCTGTTGCGAGATATAGTCGCTGCTCATGGTGTCCGCCATGGTCCTCGCGGCTCCAAGAGCAGGTGTCACGGAACCCAACTTACGGCGAGCTGCGAACACTGGTCTGCCTGATAGCTGGGTTCTCTCAACAAGTTCCCATTCGTCTGCCATCAAGAAGTCGTTGAGCATATCGACCAATCCATCAACCTCACCGATGTCGGTTCGAACCACTGGATGCGCGAGTTCGCACAGAAACCGGAGAAAGGTCTCATCAGGACATCGAAACAGGTCCAGGCGGCTGTCCGCCCAAATCCAATCGACCTTCCAGTCAGAGTTGTTCACGGTGTGCTGCCGGATATCGCCCTCCATGTCCTTGTAGCGCCAATCGTGAGAGGGCAGTTTCTTCAAGTCGAAGACTCTTGACAGAAACTCGATTTCGCTCAAGCGGCCATATAGGTTCGTCTGACCCACACGAAGAGCATCAATAATGTTCCTCCTAGTGACCTCGGAAACGGAATTCCCCATCATAGTGACCTCGAGAGCGGTTACGGAGCCAAGATATTTGAAAGGTGCGCTAAGAGGGGGAGATGTACCTCACTGCTCCTGACAAAGTGCAAACCCACTCTGCAGCAGAATACTGGAAACATGAGCCCAGCTCGGCGCAACAATCCTCTGATCAAGGAAAGACCGCCCTTACCCTTGGTGGTGTTACTTTCCGTATTTCCTTTGCCCCTCGAGTATGCGATTCTGTCAAAAGGCGGGTGGTGTACCGAGGAGGTGAAGACCGATGAATGAGCATCACGTGAAGGCCATTGCAACTCAAATCTGCAGGATGGAGGTATCCGAGGTCCATGAACTCGCTAGCCTCGTATATGACAAGGCCGTCAGCGAGGGCAACGGGAAGATCGTCTTTCCGTTCCAGGTACTATCCGCGCTTACGAAGACTTAGCTTTCCCTTCAAAACGGTGGATAGTCTGTCTTGCATTTTCGTATAATTGGTCAAAGGTCATCAAAGTAATATTGCTCAAGTACGCATTATGAATTTGCAGGTTCTCCTCCGTCATTGACCTATGTGGACCAGCTTGAATCGTTGCACCGTCATCTGGACTTGGATTGTCCCTTCTGCCAATTATAATGAACCCTTGTGGTTTCAGTGCGTTGATTTCCAGCTCCATAAAGTGCTGATGATAGAAGACGTCGCACTTATGCAGGTATGTTATCATCTGAGAGATAGCATCGTTTGTCTCGGAACTCGGCCTGCCGCGTTTCGTAAACACCGCATCTCCTGGCCGTTTCAATTCTATCAAATCGACGTACCCATTCTCCTTCAGCAACATGAAATCCCCCTTGTTCTTGAAGCCAATTTTCGGCTCATTGGTCTTGCCAATGTAGAAAGTCCCAAAGATCCAGTAATTCTCTCTTAGAAATGGATGTATCATCTGTTCGGTCACATTAGCGTCTATCATCTTCTTGAACTCAGCTAATGTCCGCTTATGGTCGGATATAGCAATCTTGTATCGTTCTTCCAGCTTTCTGCGTATGCCGCTTCTCGACCTCGCAATCGTCTTCTCCATTTCCATCAATTCAGTGGACTTCTTCTTGTTATCTCTCTCTAGTTTCTTCATCGCTCGTTTGTGATCCTCAACAGAAATGAAGCCTCCAACATCTGCTTCAGGGGTTGAGAATCCACCCCACCCTAGATACGGAACGAAGTCTGAGTCAATGTACCGTTTCATCTTGAGCCAGTGGTTCTCTTGGTTGATGTAGAAATCAGAACCACGTTGCCCTTCTCTCCATTTGGTCAATCTGATGAACGGAGATTGGGGGGTTCTTTGCCGAACCTGTACCCTCATTCCACCCTTGGGGCCCATAAAATACACATCCTTCTCAGCTATCAGCGTACTCGGAGTGCTCTGCTTGGACTCCTTCTTTCTTTTTGCCATGTTTCCTCAGCCTTGCTATATCCCCCACAAGGCCTAATTACTCTTCCTCGGGGGTTGTCGAGAGGGAAAACACCCGCAAAAGTCGCAGGGATACCATCGCTTTCCGGATTCAAGTGGCATGAGCTACTTAAGCGTGCGGTGGTCGGCCCCTCAAATACTGACTGGATGAAGAGACCAAAGAATGAGAAAAAAGAGACAAAACCTATATAGCGCACCTAGTAATACTACGGTTGGATAAAATCCCCAGTATGACCTTGTCTTTCGGGATAGGGGAATACTGGGTTCCACTTCTCAAATTGTAGCTTCTGGGGGATTGACAATTTGGATGCTATCATTTTCATAGATGGAAACAACCTCTATCACAACATAAAAGCGATGGGAATCAGGCCAGGGGACATTGATTTCGAGAAGTTGGTCAATTTCGTCTGCTCGGAATTCAAGTGCAATAGAAAAGCGGTCCACTACTACAATTCAGAGCCAGACATTTCGGACGGCGATGAGAAATACTACAATGCTCAGAGATTCTTTAGTAGCCTCCGCAAAATCGGTTTTATTGTCAAAACAAGGAAGCTTCAGAAGCAGTCAAACGAGAAAGAGATCGACGCAAGAATACGAGTCATTGATGATGATGCCTATTGTTTCAAATGCAGACCTTTGGCAGAGAAGATGTGCGCTGAATGCATTGGGAGATTCAGCAAGAAGGAGAAAGGCATCGATGTTTGGATCGCTGTCGATATGCTCAACATTTGTGTGCTGCGCAATGAGTGTGAAATGTGCATCTTGATCTCTGGCGATGGTGATTTCCTCCCGGCTCTTGACATAGTCAAGAACTCAGGCAAGGAAGTTGCATCAGCATCCGTTTATTTCGGATATTCAAGTCTCCTGAGACAGAAACACAGGTTCAGGGCGATAATAGATCAGGAACTCGATGGACTCCTGAAACCGGACCATTTTTAGCAGATGTAGACCTAGATTGGCCATCACCCGAAAATTGACAACTAAAGATGCCAGCTCTAAGACACCCGATGGCTAGACAGAACCGGTCTCGGGAAAGAAAGAAAAACAAAGGGTTTTGAGGGCTGGCCTCGCGCGATTGCTCAAGAATTGAAATCCGAATCTTGATGACTGGCTCGTCAAATGTTCTAGTCCCGGTGGGCCCACTTCTATCTCATTGAGGTGTAAGAAAAGCAAGACCTCGAGGCTCGCCTCGGAGAACACCCAAGGGGAGAGAAAAGGGAAAAGGTTTGGTGCATTCTCCTCGAATTCCAATCCTCGCTGATTAGAAAAAAGCCAGTAAATCGAAAGTGGGGTAGGCCGACCAATCCAATCTCTTCAGCAAGAGGCCTGAATGTTGAAAGAGCCAAGTGCCCCAACAAGACATGTTAATGGATTGAACAACTGAACTCTCTCATACTCGACCAGAAGAAGAAAAGGGGTTTGCGTTGGTCTGCGGGCTCTACTCAGCCTTCTTTCACCTATGGATCCTACGAGTCTTACGTCGCTGAGGAATCTGACCTAGATTTTTTTGACACATTCATTTCGAAGGTTGCCGAGCCAAATCGTCAGGTGCTCCCACTCTCTCTCGGTTAGTCCTTCGGCTCCATATTTGGAAACGCGATGCCATATCGCCTCGATTTCAGGAATTCTAACGTCTTCCATCTTCCCGAGGGGCCTACATAAATCATAGAACGAAATGTATCGTAGAGCGACGCTTGTCGCTGCATCATGCATCAGATCGTCCTCTGGCGTGCCCTCATAGAATTCGTCCCCGAAGAGGACGCCGTGCAGACTACGCAAGGCTCCTACGATCCCGCCGAGCATGTATAAGGCTGGGTCTCGGTTCGCTTTCGCTTCCGCTTCTCGTCTAGCTTGTGTGATGGGTGCGACATTGATTGCGTAGTCCTTCCTAGCTTCGTGAGTCTTCTTCACAAGACCCTCTGCGTCGACTATCATAATCTTCTTTGGCAACAGGTTCCTAGGTGTTTCATCGTCTGCCATTACGATTAGGACGTCTACCTCGTCCTTGTTGTGTCCATGATTCAAGAACCATGACGGTTTTCGCTCTGCTTCGATGACGACCTTCTTTCCATCCAAGACTCCAGTGAAATCATAACCTCTTTCATGTGGACCAGTGATCTCAGAGAATCCGAGGTCTCTGTAGTTGTGCTGAATATAGACTTGCAGCCAGAACTCCTTGAAATCGCCCTTTCGAACTCGTTCGACTTTCACTTCGAGTCTCCTTTGCGCAAGGATCTTGGCGATTCTGTCCACTTTGGAGATACTGCAGGAACTGCACTTCTCCGTCCACTGCACACATTTCATCTTCCAGGACCTGTGACGCCCCTTGCCGGGAACTTCATAGAAACACCCGGATTCTTCCAGAATCTCATCACACGTTTGGTAGCAGGGAACTACTACTGCATCGGGATGATTAGCACAGAGGTCCACCAGAACCCCGAGAGTATGATTAGTGAAACATCTATCCAGGAGCTTCCTTCGCATCGAACCCTTCTTCTTCGTAGTGATGCACTGACAGCAGTCGAGAAACCCGCAGCCGTCCCTCTTCATCGCATCCAGAATCAATCCCTTCTTGGCGATTGCTCTCCCACTCGGGTTAATTCTCTCGTCAATGTTCGCGATATCCCCATCGAGTTGCCTGTCACCACTATTACGAAGGTAAGTCCAGACTATCGTTGCAAGACCGTCTCCTCCACCAGAAGCAGGGTCTCCTCTGTTCATGAAGAAACGGGACCCATCAGTGGGAGCTTCCCCAATCAGTATTGACTTCAACCCTTCAGACGAATCCGGAGCTTCGTCATTTATGAGTTCGCATCTCTTTCGTCTTTGGCCACCTGAGTAGCAGATGCCAAGTCTTCTTGCCTCATTACAACCTAGGCAGTCTTCGATGTCTTTGATCCATTCAGAAGCGATGGTGCAAATCTTGACCATGATGTATCACCTCTTCAGGAATAATCTCGGCAGTCACCCTTTCGGCGGGTTCAGCGATTTCTCGAAGCCACATGCATTCCAAACCAGATTGAAGATGGGCGTGAGCTGCGCACTGACGTCCTTACCAAGGTCTTCCACGACGACCTCAGGCAGCATGAGTACATCCCTGTCAATTGGACTCCCTTCGTCCGAAACTGGGCGCAGTCGTGGTCCGGAATCAATGGCCATTCGATAACCTTTGACTGCGACGAATGTCATAAAGATCACCACTGGCGGCAGAATGCCCATAGTCCCCATTATCGGCAGCTGTGCTGCAATGAATTCCCTTATACTTCTCTCGAAAACCTTTGAGGGTATTCTCGGCGGAGCATCCTTCCCACGTTCTACGTAAGGTCTCAGGGTTTTGCCGTCCACCGCCTCGATCACCCCGTCGCGATAATACTGGACATAAGTGGAACACTGGGGCGAACCTGGGCTGAAAACCAGAAGCCCATCGAAGTTGAATTGAGTATCCCAGCCACTTGCGCCGATTGGAGGACGAGAGCTCTTGCGAATCTTGTCTAGATCGATTGACACCTCGTGCCCAAGCGACGTCATAGGGATGATATGTATCACGACCTTAGCCGTGCTGACGAAAGGTATGGGCATTTCTCCCGAAGAGATCGCCGAGATCCTTTCCGCTCTGAAGCTCCTCAGGCGTTCGCTAATTGAGGTCGTCTGATTGAAGGTATTCCTGAGTTCGCCGACGTCAAGTGGATACTTGCCCGCACTTGACCTGCCATAGAATCTGTCGTGCCCCTTGAAGGTGACCCTGTGTGGAGGATTCCAGCTTCTTGGAACCCTGAGGACGAGCGCCTTTCTGGAGTTGCTCAGATCAATCCACCGCAAACGAACTCCAACAATTCTAGGCTGGATACCATCTCGAACAAGCTGCTCGACCTGGAGTTTCGTGGCGTCCTGATCGGTGACGACTATCCCGACTAGTGCCTTGGGAATTCCTTTGCTCTCGCTCACTCCGATGATCATGTCACCACCGAAGGCGTTCGCGAATGATGACACATCCGCCAGGAACTCCTTCTTATCGCCATCTCTTTGGATAGTCAACTGTTCCTTGTAGTCTAGTTTCCGGCCTTCGCTGACGGCATTTGAGATGAGCGCCTGCAGGTCTGATTCGACGATGTCTCCAATATCCTTGTCAATCATGGCATCTCAGGGCAGGGTCGTCTCAACTAGATTAGCCTTGCCTGGTTTCCCTCACAACGGTTCGACGGAGTGCTACGAGGCAATTTGAGGTGAACACTTGTGGCCCTTCATACAATCTGTGCGGAGGATGACCAGCGCCGAGGCTACGCATAAGAAACGGAATCATACCATGGTCGTGTCATCGAGGGTTCTTGAGTACTGCTGAAGAAGCCATTAGTTCCCCAAGTGACCTCTTCAACGCGGCAATGTCATTGCGCAAATAGTCGTATCTCTCCTTGATGTAGTTTGGGCTGTTGGGTCCAAGGTCTTCCTTGATCGCCATGGAGCATAAGCCCACGACTGCGCGCAAGTAGTCCAGCTTCCTAGGACTAATCCGCCCCTCCCTTATTCCCGCTTGGATTATGCGCTGCGCTTTGTCAATCAGTTCAGTGACTACTAGAGTCTCATTGCCGTCTCGACTAAGCAAATGGCGCGCTTCAATGCCGTAGAGACGCGCATCGTCTAATCTCTCCAGCCGCTTCTCCATGAGCACTTCGTTAACCTCACCCACCCTGCTGTTCTCGTACTTTTTCCATAGATTGTACACGTCGTCCTGGTGGTCAGCCAGCCTCCGGAAGACGGAAAGCGCTGCCCTGTCTCCGCTCTTCCTGAAATGGAAAAGAGGATAGATTTGCGCGAACAGCTCCTTGTCCTCAAACTTCGCCTCTTCGAAGAAATACCAGATTCTATCCTTCTCGTCCTCTCCAACATGCGTGATTGCGTGTGCCACTTCGTGCGCCGCCACAACTCTCTTCAGCGTCTCGACATCCAGGTCGAGCCTGGCTCCGACAATCTCGCACATTTTGTCGTACACAATGACTTCCTTGCTGCGGGGTTGGTAGACTCCCATCAGTTCAATAATCGAAGACTCATCGTCAAGTCTACCAGACCTCCCAACATTTGTCTCAGGCAGGTCGAGGTCACCCACCTCCGCTGGGGAGAGAATTCCTTTCATCTTCCTCTTGTTCGGTAGTAACTTCGCCTTCCTCATTCTGGGGATCAGATCGTATCTGAGGGTGTCTGAGTCGTGACGCATGACCACTAAGCCCCTGTCGAATCTTAATGTTGTCAATTGGGAGATTTCGCTGCCAGATTTCTCGAAATACTCACAAGTTGCCTTCGAACGCATACCCATGCCGTCCACCAAACAGAACTCTCATAGTCTTCGCAAGTCTAAATCGTTGCGTTGATGGCCGCTCATCTCTGGAGAATAGGGTCGAAGCCGTCTCAGTCCGGATGATACTGACCATCGAAGTCGTAAGGACATTCCGCAGACCCATAATTGGAGGAGAAGGCAAATCGATTATGGTCAGTTTCTTAGATCTAGTCACCGCTAAGTTCATATCGGGCGGACGGAAATAGACCATTGATTGAGGTCAACACAAGAGTGGTTCGTCACATGAATTTGCTGCGTGCGGGAATGCGCATTCCCAGATTGAAGTTCGAGGTCCTTAGGAATCCCGCACTCATGACATGGTTGCAGGAGATACGTGTCGACCAATATCCGGCTCACCTTCGCAGTGCCATGAACGATCTCGTAAGTGAAGAGAAACCAGATCAGTTCCTATTCTACACACTGGGTGGAACCGAGGCATACATTGGACCATGCCGTATCTGTCAGAAGAAGAAGCCCGTGGCCGCTGCGGATCTCTGCTTTGTCTGTTTTCACCTCGTGACTAGACTTCTCCTTAACAAGGGCATTATTGCTGATACGTCAGACATAGATTTCCGACTAGCCCCGAAATGGGTAAGGGCCCTCAGCCGACTTGGCATCTACAGACTCCCGGTCTTTGCCAACCCAGTCTATGTATTGGTCTCAGGGAAGGAAGAGGCGTTCTGCAACGAACTAACCTTGGCCCTGGGCCTCGGCGAGGGCTCGCGGGTCAAGCGAGAAGGTATCAGATACTACATCGACACGAGATAGACAGCGGGGTCCATGCCGAGGGTAGCACAGATGCACTTTGCTGTAATCGCCTCCAAGTTCTTGTGGACATCACTCAGAAGTGGAACTGCCCCCCAAGGTTCATGATGTATCTTGTTCCATGTGCTTACAATTCTTCTCAGCTCCGGTTTCTCAAGGTGAATATTCAACTCCGAGCAGAGCCGAAGGACCTTATCGTAAGGCGTGGGCGAGTCGAATTCCTTTATCCGGTTGATCAGCCTCGAGGACGCGTCATTCTCCATTTTGTGTTCTCTTGCCCATCTGCGAACCATGATCAGAAGTGATTCGAGTTCCGAGGATGAAGAGTAGCCCGAGTCTCCCTTCCGTTGCCTCTCAGCGAAGGCCAACGTCTCTAGTCCCAGCCAGTTCATGGCAAAACGCAGTTCTTCCGTGGAATTAATGCTCCGGGCGGATTCATTGATCCAGAAGAGAGCTTCAATTGTTCTCGTTTGATCGTTGAAATCCGGTTCTGACACCTTGCCCATAGCTCTGTCAAAGAACTCCTTGGTTTTGTCGACGCGGACAACCGGCTTCTGATTCCAAGTGAATCCCGCACGCCCCCAGCCCTCACAATAGTACACCGCAGTACTATCTGCGAACTTGATGTTTCGAAAGAAGACTGGACATCCCTGTGCAAAGGTGAGAATATCCGAAGCAAACCTGAAGACGCCTTCGTGCGCGAGATTCAACGCTTCTGACCATTGGCTAGCAGCTATCTTCACACGCGCCCTCCCCCATAGAGGAGGATTCATCCGATCCTCGGATGATCTTAGGTTCAGAATGTTGCGTCGCAAGGGAGTGAATTCTATCCCGCCCGCTAAGAACTTGGAGGAGGAGGCAATGGTGAATCCGAACACGTCTGAACGAAACTCGAACCATTTCCAATCGGATGGCCTACCATTCGGACCATAGTATGGAATCCTTTGACCCGCTTCATCGACCAGTAGAGCCGATGCTGGTGGTTCCTCTTTCTCCGCCATCGAATTCCATAGAGTAATATCGTCTCAGGGATTTCTAGCTTCACATATTCAACCATATCGGCCGTTCCGTTCTTCACTCCGAGACGGGCGAATACGAAGCCCGTATACTAGTGTCGCCCTCGGTCACAAATCGACCCTGACAACAGAGAGAAGCTACGCGAGACGAAGAGAGAAACATGCATTCGCAGACTTTGAGGAATCTTGGCCAGCCCCGACAAACTCAATTCCTGCTAATTGACGAAATAGCCAGTTGGGCCCGTCGCGATTTGAACGCGAGTCACGAGCACCTTGGAGCGCCTCTCCGACTCGTGGGGATGAGCTTGCAGGAGCCATGTTAGGGACCTTAAGTGCGCGTACCAAACCCCCCCTAGTTGACGCTCTTATCAATCGTCGAACTGCAAGTCCTGCCCACTATGCCACTGATCGCAGGCCGATCTCCTAGATGAGCCAATCAGTATCTAGGACGAGGAAAGAAGGCGACCCAATCGGACAAGGTAACAGATAAAGAAGGCAGAGGCGCGCCCGCCTCTCCAAATTAGAGGTTTGGTGCATTCTCCTCAAATTCCAATCCTCGCTGATTAGAAAAGAGCCAGTAAATCGAAAGTGGGGTAGGTCGGATTTGAACCGACGGTCACGTGGTCCCGAACCACGGATCATACCAAGCTAGACCACTACCCCTTTGTTCGGACGGTTGGGGATAGAGAAGAGGCTTATTTATTCGTACTGCA
>Ga0315281_10003147_pt1 | contig 24267 bp, 21 predicted proteins | sample YL17G07_0_MG_FD_204540 | JGI IMG/M metagenome (GOLD analysis project Ga0315281, IMG submission 204540) | Sediment microbial communities from Yellowstone Lake, YNP, Wyoming, USA - YL17G07_0 | ecosystem: Environmental > Aquatic > Freshwater > Lake > Sediment | place: USA: Wyoming | collected... | reverse complement strand
GTCGCCGCTGAGCGCGACGTCGATTCGGGTCACCTGGGGCGACAACGCAACGACCGAGCAGGGCTTCAAGGTCGAACGATCGGCTGACGCCGGCGGAACCTGGGTGCAGGCGGCAGTGCTCGGGGCGAACGTCACCGCCTGGAACGACGCGGGCCTCGCGCCGCAGACGGCCTATGCCTACCGCGTGCGCGCCTACGACGGCGCCGTGTACTCGCCCTACTCGGCGCAGGCCGTCGCGACGACGCTCCCGCCGCCGCTCGCGCCATCAGGCGTCACCGCTGTCGCCGTCGGCTCCACGTCGATCAGGGTGAACTGGACGGACAATTCGGCCAGCGAGCAGGGCTTCAAGGTGGAGCGCTCGGCCGACGGCGGCGCCACCTGGGCCGTCGTGGCCACGCTCGGAGCGAACACGGTCACGTGGACGAGCAGCTCGCTTTCGCCGTCCACCACGTACCAGTTCCGCGTGCGCGCGTACGACGGCAGCGTCTACTCCGCGTATTCGCCGGCGGCCACCGCGACGACGCTGCCCCCGCCGGCGGCTCCTTCGAACCTGGTCGTGCAGATGCTCTCCAGCACCTCCGTGAAGTTGACCTGGACGGACAACTCGGCCAACGAGCAGAGCTTCCGCATCGAACGCTCGACCGACGGCGGCGTCACGTGGACGCAGGCCGCGCTGATGCCGGCGAACTACACGACCTGGACACAATGGGCGCTCACCCCCGGGACGACCTACCAGTACCGCGTGCGCGCCTACGATGGATTCGTCAACGGCAGCCCTTCGAACGTGGCAACGGTAACGACGCCGTAGCCGCCGGGCCGGGAGAGCGATGGCGGTCAGCGTGGGCGTCCGGGTCGCGCGTCACGCTACAATGCGCGCCGTGACAGCAACGCCCGACCTTTCGCGGCTGTTCTTCCCACGCGCCGTGGCGGTGGCCGGGGCCTCCACGAACGTCGACACCGCGGGGCACGACTACGTGCACTCGCTGCGGGTGTTCGGCTTCGCCGGGCCGGTCTACCCGGTGAACCCGAAGGCGGACGAGGTGGACGGCTACCCCGCCTACCCGTCGCTCGACGCGATTCCCGGCGAGGTCGACCTGGTCATCTCGTGCGTGCCCGCGACCGCCGTGCTGGAGTTGGTGGCGCAGTGCGAGCGCAAGCACGTGGCCTTCCTCCACCTCTTCACCGGGCGCTTCGGCGAAACCGGCGACGCGGCGGCCGCCGGCCTGGAGCGCGAGATCGAGAAGCGCGCGCGCGCGGCCGGGGTGCGCATTCTCGGGCCGAACGGCATGGGCGTGTACCACCCGGCCGCCGGGCTCGCCTTCCGGCCCGACATGCCCACCGACCGGGGCGGCGTCGCCTTCCTCAGCCAGAGCGGCAACAACGCGGTCGAGGTCTCGCTGCGCGGCCACGCCCGCGGCCTGCGCTTCGGCAAAGTGGCGAACTACGGCAACGGCATGGACGTGACCCCGGGCGAGCTTCTGCGCTACCTCGCGGACGATGCGGAGACCACGGTCGTTGGCGCCTACGTCGAAGGCGTGCCCGACGGCCGGGGCTTCTTCGAAGGGCTGCGGGCCGCCGCGGCCCGGAAGCCCGTGATCATCCACAAGGCGGGGCGCACGCCCGCGGGGGCGCGTTCGGCGGCTTCGCACACGGCCGCGCTCGCCGGCACCGCCACGCTCTGGTCGGCCGTGCTGCGCCAGGCGGGGGCGATCGAGGCCCGGAGCCAGGAGCAACTCCTCGACCTGATGGTGGCCGCCGCTCTCCTGCCCCGCCCGCGCGGACGCCGTGCGGTGGTCGTGGGCGGGGGAGGCGGGCGCAGCGTGCAGTCGGCCGACGCCTGCGAGGAGAACGGCCTGGCGGTGGTCCCGCTCCCGGACGACGTGCGCGAGCAGGTCCGCGCGAAGGCGCCGGCGCTCGCGGACTGGATCGGCAACCCGGTCGACCAGTCCATCCTTGCGGGCAGCGGGCTCTCGTCGAACGGGCTCCTCGAAATGCTCGTGAACAGCGGCGCGTACGACCTCGCGATCGCCAACGTGGGGGAGGACTGGTTTCTCGGGCGCCCGGACGCAGACGAGCGCCTCCGCCACGCCTGCAACCGGCTCATGGCGGTGACGGCGAAGTCGCCTATCCCGGCGGCAATCGTCCTCGGTGCGACGGAAGCGGCGGACGCGGGCTACCGGGCGCTCGTCGACGCCGTGCGCGACGCGTTCATCGCGGGCGGCGCGGCGGTGTTCCCGAGCCCGGAGCGAGCCGCCTGGGCGCTCGCAAGGTTGGCAGAATGAACCATCGAGGCGCAGGGCGCCCGGACAAACAGCAGGAGGCAAATTCATGGGTGTGAAACTGGGAAAAGACTCGATCGACCTGGGAATCGTGGTGCCCGACGGCCCGAAAGCGCTGGCGTTCTACCGCGACACGCTCGGCTTCGACCACATCGCGACCACGCCCATGCCGGGCGGCGGCGGGACGATGGAGCGGCTGATGTGCGGCACGAGCCTGATCAAGGTCGTGGTCCCGGAGAAGGCGCCCCTGGCGCCCGCCGTCCCCGGGGGAATCCAGGGCGCGTACGGCTACCGCTACTGGACGATCACGATTTCGAACCTGGACGACGTCCTCGGTGCGTGCGAGAAGGGTGGCTACAAGGTCGTTGTCGGCCGCCGCGAAGTGCGCCCGGGCGTGAGCATCGGCATCGTCGAAGACCCGTTCGGGAACTGGGTCGAATTCCTCGAGCAGTCGTAGCGCGGGTGGGGAACCATCCCGGGCATGCCTGCGGGCGCGGGGGAGGATGATCTGCCATCCGCGCCCACGGAGGGGCGCGACTCCTACCCGCTCCCCGGTAGTCGCGGCCCTCGTGGCCGCGGGCGGGGAACCATCCCGGGCATGCCTGCGGGCGTTGCCGCGCGGTGGGGACGATCATTCGCCACTCGCGCCCACGGAGGGGCTGCGACTACTCGATGCGGATCAGCCCCTGCGCGCCGTCGACGGTGATGGTCGCGCCGTCGGGGATGCGCTGCGTGCCAACGCGCGTGGCCGTGACGCACGGCAGCCCGAATTCGCGCGCGACGATGGCGCAGTGCGAGAGCGGTCCGCCGCTGTCGGCGACGATCGCCTTCAGGCTGGCGAAGAGCGGCGTCCAGGCGGGCGTCGTCATGTCGCAGATGAGAATGTCCCCCTCCTGCACGCGGCCCGCCTCCGAGAGAGACCGCACGACGCGCGCGGTGCCGGTCACGGTGCCCCGGGCCCCGGGTATGCCCTTCACGACCTTTGGGTCACGCGACTGCTCCACTTGCCCGCCACCGAACTCCAGCTCGAAGGGGTCCTCGCCGCCGGCCGGGGGACGTGCCCCCAGCTCGGCGGGCGGGATGCGGCCGCGCCAGTGCTCCATCTCGGCCTTGCGCTCGGCGGTGAGAGCGCGTCGATCCGTGTGGTCGCCGTTCAAGAACGTGCGGATCTCGCCCGCCTCGAGGTAGGCGTAGTCGTCCGCACTTGCGACGAGGCCAGCTGCGGCCATGCGCCGGCCAGCCTCGCGGAAGGGGAAGCGCGCAACGGCCAGGCCCTTCGTGTCAATGTGGAAGTTGTGGTTTTCGAGCAGAGGCGCGAAGTTCCTCGCTCCGGCGAGCAGGGCTTCGAACTCGCCCAGCGCCGCCGGGTTTCCAGCAAGGCGGACGCGGCACTCGCCGGCGAGGGTCTCGGCACGCTCTGCGCCGCGCCGCTGTTCGTCCGCCGGGTCGGTGGGCGTTCCCAGCATCAGCCGGACGTGTTCGAGGGCAACTGCCGGGTTTTCGACCCATAACGGCTCCAGCACGTCGAAGCTGCCTGTCCGCCAGCCATAGACGTCGAGGTAGGCCTGGAGGTCGCGGAGGAACGACTGACCCTCGGCGGAGGTGCGCAGCTTCGTGAGCGCCGCCGGCCCGTCCATGGAGTGGACCGTTTCGCGCACGAGCGGGGAGGCCGCGTGGGCGAGTTGCCAGAGCTTGCTGCCCGATTCGACGGAGAGGTTGGGCGCGCCCTGCATCATCTCGTACGCTTCGAGCCCTTCGAGCCCGAGCAGGCGCGCACAGGCGTCCTTGAACGCGGCCGGAATGTAGAAGCCCGGGAACAGCTGGAAGTGGATCTGCCACTGCTCGTTCGTCGCCTCGACCACGAAGTCCAACTGGGCGAGCAGCGCGGCGTCGCTTGCGCCCGCGTAGTCGAAGTCGACGACCCGCTGGTTGAGCGCCTCGATCTTCGGCTGAAGCACCTCGTTCCAGTGCTGGAACATCGTGAAGCCGCGTTCGCCAACGGACTGGCGGACGCGCTCCGGGGTGCCCTCGATCAGGGCGAAGTCGGGCACGGTCGCCATGTAGCCGTAGGTATTCAGTCGCCTGAGCTGCTGGCTGGCGACCGGTGCGCCCAGCGCCCGGAGCCCGGAGCCCAGGCCACCGGCGATGGCGGGGGCCACGAAGCTCGCGAAGAGCGGTGTAATGGGCAGGGGCATGTGCTGCTGCTCCCACGCCCAGTGGAGCATCGCCTCCTCGGGGGAGTTCCAGGTGACCGGGAAGTCTGCCGGAGTCGGGATGGGGGTGGGACCGGGCGTGGCTGGTGCGGGCACGTGTGACTCCTGGTGTGCGAGTGGCGCATCTTGCGCATCGGGCCAGTTACCGGGTGTGCGCGCGAAGGCGGTCAAGGAGCGGAAGCGCGGGACGGCCACTCGGGGGAAGCAGCGCCGCGGGACGCGGTAGACTTCCGCTATGGCGACACGAACACCGGGCGCCGCCGCATGAGCACCGCACCCACGACGACCGTCGACACGGACACGCTCCAGCGCCTACTGCCGCCCTGGCGCGTCCTGTTGCACAACGACGACCACAACGGCATGGACCACGTCGTCCGTTCGCTCTTGCGCTGCGTCCCCTCGCTGACGGTGGAGGAAGCAGCCGAGATCATGCTGATGGCGCACCTGCACGGCGAGGCGACGGTCATCAGTTGCCCGAAAGAAGCGGCGGAGCATTACCGGGACGGCCTGGAGAGCTGCGGCCTGACGGCGACCATCGAGTTGGCGTAAGAGCCCGGCCCTACGCCAGCGCCGGCCTCGGGCGGTAGCGGAAGTAGGCCCAGGTGGCGGCGCTCAGGGCGGCGAACCCGAGACAGAGCGCCAGCGTCGCGACGGAGTTGGTCTCCGTGAGGCCGGAGTACGCGCTGCGCTCGCGGTTCAGGAGCACGTGCCAGAAGAGGAAGGCGCAGACCAGTGCCAGCACCGCCCAGACGCCCCGCTTCCAGCGGTAGATTTTCCCGCCGTCCATCACCTGGAGCGGCACCATGTTGAAGAACAGCCCTTCGACGCCAGCGACGAACGTCATCACGGCCACGGCTTCGAGCAGGGCGAGGAACCAGTTGCTCCCGTCGGCGTTCGCCGAGCGGAGCGGCGACACCAGCAGCCATGCGCCCACGCTCACGACCAGCGCGGCCGTCACGGGAACGATGTTCACGCGGCCCTGCTCGTGCTGGTCGATGTGCGTCTCGCGCAGTACGACGCACGACGCCACGAAGCCGTAGACGAGCCCCGGCTGGAAGTCGATCGCCCGCGACAGGGCCACCGACACCCCGACGATGAGCAGGCAGGGTGCGTAGAGCCGCACCGCCGCCGGAACCGCGAACAGCCGCTCGGTCATGTGCGCTTCGAGGCCGGAATAGAGGTAGGTCAGCAACCCCACCCCGAGGATGACGGAGAGGAAGAGCACACCGCTGCGCGCGTCCCAGGCGAGGTCCGGGTCGAGCAAGCTGTACAGCCCCCCGGTGACAAGCAGCACCCCTGCCCAGGACGCGGCCTGCCAGCCGGGACCGCCCCCGTGGAGCGCGCGTGCGAAGCCCCGGAACGGCCCTATGAGCCAGGACATCTTCGCTTCGACTTCAGAACGGTGCTCCTGGAGCGTCTGGTTGAAGAGCGTCGCGCTGAATAGGAGCAGCAGGAGCGAGAACGCGGCGAGTCCCAGGTTCGTCAACAACGCACTGCTGTTGCCGGCCACGTCGCCGATTGACGGCACGCCGCGCACGACGTCGGGACGGTAGTCCGTGTCGCCGGGTGACGGGTTTGCTGGCGGCGAAGGCGACGTGACTGCCGCCCCGGCGCCGGCAGGCTGAGCGATCGCCGTCGGCGTGGCGGTCGCGGGCGGCCGCGGCGTGGGCGAAGGCGTGGCCGTGGCTGTGGCAATCGCCGGGGGACTTGCCCCGGCCGAGGTGGGCGAGCCCGCGACGGGCGAAGTGACTCCCTGTGAGCCGGGCGTGCCGGCCACCGGGAGCGGCGGAGTTGCCGTGGGGCTGGCCGTCGCGGTGCTCGTTGCCGTTGCGGTCGCTGTCGACGTCGCGGTGGCTGTTGGTGTGGCAGTGGCGGTCGGCGTTGGTGTGACCGTCGGGGTGTCCGTGGGCGTCGCGGTCGCAGTTATCGCCGGGATGAACGGCGGGACTGGCGTGTTCGTCGGCGTGGGGCCTTCGATCACGGCGACGGGCGCCGCCCAGTTCGTCTCGCAGGACGTCGAGCACTTGATCGCCACCTGGTACTTGCCGGCTGTCGAGTAGGTGTGGGCGAACTCGGCTGGTGGCCAGACCGTGAGCCGCGCACAGCCGTTGTGCGGGATAGTGACCAGTGGCGAGCCGTCGCCCCAGTCCAGCTGGAGGGTGAGCGCCCCAGCCTGCCCAGCCCCATTCCAGTGGACCGTGACAGCCAGCGGCGCCGGGCCCGTGGCCGGAGATGGGGTGGTCGTAGCGTCGTTCGTAAAGCCAGTAATGTCGCACGGGCCCGCGGCAACCGCGCGCGAGCCGCCCCCGGCCGAGAGCATGGCAGCGGCGAGGCCCGCAAAGCCGGCGATCGCCAGCGTGGCGACGAACAGCAGACGGCCGCGGCCAACGGTGCGACGCGGTTCGTTATCCAGACCGGCCACCCTTCCCCTCCCGTCAATCAGTCCCGGGGCGGTGATCCTACGGCGGAGCGAACGCGCGCGGCAACAGCGACCCTCATCCCCGACCCCGAGCGCCAGCGCAGGATCAGTACCCCGACCGTGAGGAGGGCACGCCGGTCGGGGGTGAGGGCGCCCCGGGTTGCGATACGCATCCGCGCCGTGAATGCTGGGCTATCGAGCGTGGAGGAGGCACGGAATGGCAGAGGACGGCCCAGCGCCAGACACCAGTACCTGGAAGAAGACCCCGGACGGCATCGCCATCCCTCCGCCGTCGCCGCGGGACGTGCTGTACGACGTGCGGGACGCTGTCGCATGGATCACCCTCAACCGGCCGCTCGTGCTGAACGCCATGAACAAGAACGTCCAGCGGCTGCTGCTGGCGGCCGTGGAGCGTGCCGAAGCCGACGAGGACGTCAAGGTCGTTGTGCTCACAGGCGCGGGTCGCGCGTTCAGCGCCGGGGGCGACATGTGGGCCTCGCTCTACCCGGACGACGACCCGGCGCCGTCCGGAACCGAGGTGCAGACGCGCATCTGGGGGCTGGCGAAGCCGGTCATCGCGGCGGTGCGCGGTCACGCCGTCGGACAGGGCTGCGAGCTCGCCGGCGCATGCGACCTCACCATCGCCTCGGAGACAGCGCGCTTCGGCGAGATCCAGATCCGCCAGGGGTTCGCGCCGCCGTTCCTTATCACGCCCTACCTGGTCAACCTGAAGAAGGCCAAGGAGTTGATGCTCCTCGGCGAGGTACTGGACGCCCGCCAGGCGGAGCAGGCCGGGCTCGTGAACCGCGTCGTGCCCGACAGCGAGCTCGAAGCGGCCGCGGAGGCGATGGCGAAGAAGCTCGCCGCCCTGCCGCAGAGCACCGTCCGGCTGGACAAGGCGCTCACGAACCGCGTGTACGAGCTGGCCGGGTTCCGGGCAGGCATCGGATGGAACGGGGACGAGGCGATGCGCGGGCTGGCCGAGGAGCGCGACGCGGTCGCCGAAGAGCGCCACCGCATCCGCCAGGAGCGCGGCTGGAGCGACTTCAAGCAGACGCGCGACAGGGGGTACGAGGGCTGAGACAGCCCGTGAGCCGGGCCTGGGGTATCATCGCGGCGCGGAGGTCCCACTATGACCGGCTATCGCATCATGCTCTTCTTGCACGTCCTCGCCGTGGTCGTTGGCCTCGGAGCGACGTTCGCGTACCCGTTCCTGCAGGCGTTCGCCGAACGCAACGGCGTGGGCGCCACGCGCTTCATGCTGCGCTTCACGCAGCGGCTCCAGCGGATGGTGGTCTGGCCTGGCGCTGTCGTCGTCCTCGTGTTCGGGATCGGGCTCACATTCAGCGACGAACTGACCTACAAGGACGACATGCCCGTCTGGCTGACCATCGCCATCGTCTGGTACCTCGCGGCTTTCGCGCTGGACGTGTTCGTCCAGCGCAGGTTCGTGGCCGACGCGTTGAAAACACTCGACGGCGTAGCCGACAGCGCGGCGCTGCCTGACGCTTATGTCACGCTTGGCAAGCGCATCCAGATGGTGGGCGGAGTGCTGGGCCTGACGGTCGTGGGCATCGCCTTCCTCATGGTCTGGGGCGCGAACGACGGGTTTTAAGGCGGGCGAGGGCATGAGACGCGGGAAGCTCTTCGCCTGAGACGGCAGGCTACGCGAGGCGCCCCCTGGACCGTGACGGGCTGCCGGTAGCATCATCCTGGCGTGGGCGAGCAGCAGAACGACCTGCGCGAGATCCAGCCGGTCATCCTCGCGACCTTCCGGGATTACACCGGCCGTCGGCTTGCGTTCTACCGAGACCCGGAAAAGTCACTGTCCGCCATTCTGAGGAAGGACGTTCTGCTGTACGCGCTCCGAGGAGTCCGCTCCTCAGATGAGTTCGTCGAGCACGCTTTTTCGGCCTACGAATCATCCTCTGAGGAGACGATGTGGGGGAACGCCTGGCAGGAAGCGATTGCTAAGGTGGCGCCCAACACCGTGGGAGGCGGAGACCTCAGGGCTGAGCGAGATGGCATCCTCTGGATCATCCAGCTCAAGTTGGGCCCCCAAAACGCTTCATCGCAGGCGCAGGATATCCGCGTCCTTCAAACGAAGACCCGGAACGAAATCGACCATCACCCGGGCCGCAGGGGCGTCAAGGCCATGTACGCGATCGTCCGTGGCGCGCCTCGGGACGATTGGAAGCACTTCCGTTCGAAGTCACCGGCCAACGCGGACATTGTGGGCTTCCAGTATCAACTCATGGTGGGCCTCCCCTTCCTTAAGTGGGTGAGTGCTGACTTCGATCCTGCGGCTCTCGTGGAGGGTCTGGCCGACTCCACGTCCCTGATTGCGAGCGCGAGATTGCAGTGCATCGCTGCACTCAAGTCCAGGCTCGCAGCAACCCTGCGCGCCAACTCTCTCGGCGAGGACATGGCCTCCGTCATGACGCTCGCCGCCCTCCCCACTCCCGCAGGTGTGCGCGGACGCAGGACCAAGATTTCGTCACGGGGGACCGACAACGCCCCACGGTCCTGATAGGGTCGCTCGCATGAGCGCTGCCAGCTTCAGGCCCAGGACTCTCTTCTTCCCGCTCGACCAGCGCGACTGGGCCGGGCTCCACGCTATCCGCGACTCGCTTCCCCGTGCCAGCGAACCCCGGCTTCGACTCCAAAGCATCCTTGATGGGTTGCAGGCGCGGGCAAATGACCGCTTCGCCATGGTGGTGTGGTCGGCGGCCGACGTGTGCGTCGCGATCGGAAAGCTGCGGGGGCTCGCCGTGGATTACGGCGACGAGCCGCCGCGGAGTGACGTCGGCGTGCGCCGCGCTACCGTCGATGACGTCATGGCTGGTGCGGGCGATCTGATGCAAGACGCGATGACCATCCAGGGCTGGGAAGTGCTGGGAGACTATGTCGCGGAGCACGTCTCGGCCCGCGCGCCGACACGTCTTCGGAGGCCCCGGTGAGCGACCTCCTTGTCAGGATCATCAAGGGCGGGCGAGGCGGCGGAACCGTCCGTCTCGCGCCCTACCCCCGCTCTTTCCGCAACAGGCCGGCCAGGAGCAGGTAGTCCGGGTCGGCGTGGGTGGCCTCGGCGGGCACCATCAGGTTCGCCAGCGCGTTCACGGTCGATTTCGTCGCTGCGACGGAGAAGGGGTCCTTCTCGAGGAGCTTTGCCGCGAGCGCGCGGGCGCGGGGCAGGAGTTCCGCGTCGGACACGGCGTGGTTGAGGAAGCCCCACTGGAGCGCCTCGGCGGCGGTGAAGCGGTCGCAGGCCATCACCAGCTCCTTCGTCCGCGCCGGGCCGAGCTCGCGCACCAGCCGTGGGAGCGCATTCCACGTCAACGGGATGTCGAGCGCGACCTCCGGGATGGAGAACCAGGCCGAGTCGGACGCGATGCGCATGTCCATGCACGACAACCAGACGACGGCGCCCCCGACAGCGAGCCCGTTGACCGCGCCGATGGTCACCTGCGGCAGCCCTTCGATCGCGGCCGAGCTGCGGTTGCCGATGGTCGCGGCGAGCCGGGCTGCCTGCTGCGATTCGTCGCGCGCCGGCGACGCAGGGACGCGCGGTGGGAGGCCGTCCTTCGGGCGCGCCGTGCCGAGGTCGGCGCCGGCAGAAAACGCCCGCCCGGCGCCGGTGAAGATGACGACGCGCGCTTCGGCGTCGTCTTCGAGCTCGCGGCAGAGGGCAATCACGTCGCGGTGCATGCGCGCGTTAATGGCGTTGAGCTTTTCGGGCCGGTTGAGCGTGACGGTGACGAGGCCGGGCAGTGCGGCATCGCGTTCGACGAGCAGCGTTTCCATCGGGGCGATTCTACACGGGGGACCGGCCCGCTGGAGGGCGTCAGCGCGGCCGACGGAGGCTGGCCGCCACGATGATCAGTACCCCGACCGTCAGGGAGGGTGCGATGTCCGGCGCCGAGCGAGCCGCAGGCGCCGTTGCGGAACGGCCTCCGTGTTGGCCTGAAGGTCCTTAGCCAATGACCGGCGGCACCCTCCCTGACGGTCGGGGTACTGATCCCTGCGCCCGCGCGCAGGGCCACGGAGGACCCACTTCCCCTGCCACCGCCCCCTTGGCGCTGCGCCCGCGAGGTGCCAGCGTCGGCGCATCCCACACCGGAGCGCGCCCGACATGACCCTTGCCACGAGCTCTCGCAGCGACACGCTGCCCCTGCCCGCCCGCCTTCGCCGCATAGACGAGGACCGGCTGCGCCGCTACCGCGACAACCTGGATTTCTACGAAGGGCGCCAGTGGGAGGGCCGCGCGCGCCGCACCGAACGGCGTCTGACCTTCAACTACGCCAAGGCGCTCGTCGACAAGGTGACGAGCTACCTGCTCAACGGGCAGTCGGTGCAGGTGGAGGCGAGCGATGGCGACACCCCGTCCGGTCGCGAGCGGGCCCGTGCGGCCGAGCGCGCGCTGCGCGACGTGGAGGCCACCAACGCGCTCGCGCAGCTCGACTTCGAGACCGAGCTGGACTGCGCTGTGCTCGGCGACGCCTGCTACAAGGTGACCTGGAACCCGGCCGAGGCGTCCGTACGCGTGACCGCGCCCGACGTGCAGGGCGTCTTCGCCTGGCGCGTGCCCGACGACCCGTCGCGCCTGCTGGCGGTCGCGAGCCAGTACGCGCTGGAGCCGGGCAGCAAGGACCCGGCCGCAGCGGGCACGCGCACACCACCGGCGACCGTCACCGAGTACTGGACGGCCGAGGCGTTCGACCTCTGGCACGGCGACGAGCTGGTGGAGCGCGTCGCCAACCCGTACGGCTTCATCCCGTTCGTCATCTTCCCGAACCTGCGCGAGCCGAAGCAGACATGGGGTTCGAGCGACATCCCGCCGGTCATGGCGTCGGGGCGCGAGCTGAACCGCGCCTACAGCCAGCTCAGCCAGATCCTGGAGCTCTCGGGCAACCCCATCGCCGTCCTCGAAGGCATCACCGGCTCGCAGGACATCGCGGTCGAGCCGGGCGCCGTGTGGGAGGTGCCGGAAAAGGCGAAGGCGTATCTGCTCGACCTCCTCCAGGGCGGCGGCGTGGCGCTGCACCGCGACTACATCGACCTCATCTACCGCACGCTGCACGACCTCGGCGAGTCGCCGCGGACGGCGTTCGGGCACAACCCGCAGGGCCTCAGCGGGATCGCCCTGAACACCGAGCTCGACCCGTTGGCGAAGAAGGTGGCGCGCAAGCAGCGCATCCGCGGGGCGGTGTACGAACGGCGTGCGGCGCTCATGCTGCGGCTGCTGGCGCAGTACGCGGGCCTCGACGTCCGCGGCCTGCGCCCGGTCATGCACTGGGGCCCGGTGCTGCCGATCGACCGTTCGCGCGAGGTGGCTGACGCAACGGCGCTGGTGGCGGCGGGCATCCAGTCGCGGCGCACGTCGTCCGCGCACCTGGGCGCCGACGACCCTGAGGCCGAGTACGCGCGCGTGCGGGAGGAGCAGGGGTAGTTCTACGTCACGTGCAGGTCTTCGCCGACGAGCGCGAGGCCGAGCTTGCGCGCGACGGCGAGCGAGGCGGCGTTCTCCCACGACGTGCTGTAGAACGGCCGCCGCTTCGTCTCGCGGACGGCCGCCGACCAGGCTTCGACGGCGAGCCCGGCGCACCCCTGGCCACGAAACTCGTCCGCTGTTTCGACCCCCGCCTCGGCGGCCTCGGGGGTCCAGCGGGCGCTGTAGCACACGGAGACGGCGGCGCCCCCGCGCATGACAGCGAAACACGGCCGGCGGCGATGCAGCTCGGGGGCGAGCGTCGCCAGCGCGGGGTGGAGGAGCCCCGCGTTGCCGGGGTAGATCTGCGCCGCGCCCACTGACGGGAACGGGGGCAACGTGGACGCGAAGGCGGGGCCCTGGTGCACGGCGACGACGGGCGCATGCGCCTCCAGGAGGCGGAGGAGCGGCGCGGCGAGGTCCGTCGCGGGCACGTCCGGGTTGAAAGCTGGCAGCGCGCGGGCGGCGTCCGTCAGCGCGGCCCGGAGGTCGCCCGGCAGGCCGGCGGCGGTGTAGACGGCCACGCCTTCCCGGCTGCGGGCCACGTAGACCCTCGGCGGCGCGACGGCGGCCGGGTCGTTGACGCCGATCAAGCGTCCTTCGCCGTCGAGCAGGAAGAGGGTGCGGGCGCGCAGTGCCATGAGCGCCGAGACGCCAGTGCCTGCGCTCACCCGGCGGCCACAGCCGCGCCGGCGCCGACGTGCTGCTCGACGAAGGCGATGATGCGCGCGTTCGCGAGCATCGAGATTTCGAGGCTGGGGAACCTGGTGAATCCGTGCGGGCCGTCCTGGTACTCGTAGCAGTCGGCACTGTTCCCGGCGGCGGTCCAGGCGCGCGCCATGAGCATCGTGTCAGAGTAGAGGTGGTCGAGCGTGCCCACGGAGAAGATGGCCGGGGGAAGTCCGCGCAGGTCGGCGTAGAGCGGCGAGATGTACGGGTGCCGCGGGTCGCGATTGCCCACATAGCAGCGCGCGAAGAACTCCATGATGGGCCCGCTGAGCACCAGGTTGCGGTCCCACATCGCCTTCATCGAAGGCAGGTCGGGGACGGCGGAGAACACGCCGAAGGTGAGCACGGCGGCGCGGAACGGGTGCTCCATCTCGTCGCGGCGGCGCAGGAGGGTGGCGGCGGCCAGGTTCGCCCCGGCCGACTCGCCGCCGATGGCGAGCGCACGCGGGTCGGCCACGCCGAGCGAGGCGGCGTTCTCTTCGAGCCAGCGGGCGGCGGCCATGCAGTCGTTCAGGCCGGCGGGATACGGGTGCTCGGGCGCGAGCCGGTAGCCGACCGACACGACGGCCACGCCCGCCCCGGCAGCGACGCCGCGCAGCATCGGGTCCTGGCCGGTTTCGGAGCCGAGCGCCCACCCGCCGCCATGGACGTGCAGATACGCCCCGGCGGGGCGCTCGGGCACGAAGACGCGAATCGGGATGTCGCCCGCGGGTCCGGGGATCGTCCGGTCTTCCTGGAGGGCGACTGCGGGGCCCTTGCGCTGCGTCGCCTCGGCCGCTGCTGCCCGGGCGCGGCGCACGGCCACGATGTCCGCTTCGAGCGCGGCCAGCCGCACGGCGGTCTCGGCTTCGATGACGGGCAGGAGCGCGGCGATTTGCGGATCCATGGCGAGCCTCGGCGCTGACGCTACCGCGCCAGTGTACCGCGCCGGCGGAGCGGCGGTGGGAACTTCGGCGCTGTCGCCAGCGTTCTTCCAGTGAGGCGATGAACGGGATGAGACGAACGGGACTGCTCGCCGCGGCGCTCTGCATGCTGACGCTGGCCGCGGCGTGTGGAGGCGGATCGCCGCCCACGGCGACGCCGCAGCCCACCGTCGCTGGTGGCGAGACGCCGACGCTCGTCGCGACCGCGCAACCGAGGCCGACCGCTACTGGTACCGCCAGCCCCACTGCGACCGCTACCCCGGCCCCCGCCGGTCCGCGGGAGCTCGTCGTGGGGATGCACGCGCTGATCGGCTATGACACCGTCATCTACTACACGATCGGCTGTTACGCGTGCGGCGGAGGCAACGTCGACCTGTGGCGCGCGTACATTTCCAACGCTGACGGCAAACTCCACCGGGAGCGCCTGATGACCTTCGACACGCGGTATCCGGGGATGCGGTACGGCTTCGCCGCCGACTGGGAGCGCGGCGAGATGCTGGTCGCTGTCTGCACGGTGGGCTACTGCGGCGGCGAAGGTCCGGCCACCGAAGACTCGGTGAACGTGGTCTTGCGGTCGGTCGACGGTGGCCTGACGTGGCGGGAGGCAGGCACCTTACCCCCGAACAGCCAGTTCGTCGGGTTTCACGAGGGCCAGCCGGTTGCCGTGACCTTCACCGGCGGCGAGCGCGACCTCTGGAGCTCGTGGCGCGTGTGGAAGTTCCCCTCCGGGGAAGAGCTGCTCCCACCGCGCAGCGACGACCGGTACTTTCCGATGATGGTCGACAACGCCGGGCTCGCCTGGCGCTCGGCGTCGGGGCGCTACCTGAACGCAAACGGGGGAGACATCCTTCCGAACTTCGCGGACGCGGGACCGAGCCCCCAGATCGGCGGGCGGGAGCCGTGGAGCGGGGAATTGTTTGTGACGTCCATGGCGCCCGGGGGTCTCGTGGTCTACGGGTTCCCGCCGCAGGGGCCAGCGTTCGGCACGTGGATCTGGAAGGGCCCGCTGACGATTCGGGGCGTGCTCACGGCCGGGCTTACCGCCCCGGCGCCCACGAGCTCGGCCCGGCGGCTCTACGGCAACGTCGAGCTCCCGGAGCCGTACTGCGGACGGCCCGGCTGTACGGGCACGGGCAAGAGCGACCGCATGTTTGCGTACGAGGCCGTGCTGATCGACCTGGACACGGCGACGATTCATCCCTTCGACGAGCTCGACGACGGTCTGACCGGCAACCAGAACCCATTCCTGGAGAGGATCGTGCTGGGCCACTTCGCGCAGGTGTCGGGCGTGGGCGACTGCCTGAACGTCAGGGTGCAGCCAACGCTCTCCTCCGGGGTGCTCGGTTGCTACGCCGACGGCGTGCTCCTGTCCACGAACGCGGAGACGCTCCAGGCGGACGGAGTGACGTGGCTCCTGGTGCGCACGCCGGATGGCCGGGGCGGCTTCGCGTCCACCGAGTTCCTGCGGTGAAGTCGGTCACTGCGGTCCGCTGAGCTTGGGCTGGCCCTGTGGAGTTCCGTGAGACGCTTGTAGAGCTTGCTGGCGGAGCCTGTCACAGCGGAAGCTGCCAGAACTCCCCGGTGAGCCCGAGCCGGTCCAGCACCGCCTGGTTGGCGTCGCGCGTGTGCGGTTGCCACTCAGGCGGGAGACGGTCGCTCCACCAGGCGTGCGCCAGTTCGCAGAGCTTGCTGACGGTGATCGTCGCTCCGGGCGCCCGCCCGTCGAGCCAGCGTTCGATGTGCTCTTCCGACCGGAAGAGATTCATCGTGCCTCAGGTGAAGACGATGTCGTTCCACCACTGCGCCGCGGGAACGAGGCAATGGAAGAGCAGACTCACGTCATCTGGTTGCTGTCCGCGCACCTCGACGGTCAGGGCTTCACCGCAGTCCGGGCAGGACGTCTCGATGCGGCCGTCCTTGTGGAGGGCTGCACAGATGCCGAACGCATCCCACGCGCAGTTCGCGTACCACCAACGGCCGTCCGCGTGGACTCGATGCGCCGTCGGCACCGCAGAGAACGGGTTTGCCATCCGGATTTCGGAAGTCGCGGGGTCGAGCACGAGGGCGTGCTGGTCGTGCAGCCGCCGCCAACCGCCCAGGACGTCGTCATGGCGCCAGCCGGCTGCGCCCGCGACCTCCCCCGCCGTCGGGGCCCGCCCGAGCTCGACGAAGAGGCTGTAGGTCAGCGACCGCAGACGCAGGTCCTGCGCATCCATTCCAGCAAGCTCCCGGGGGAAGTCGCGCGAGTTCAACACGGCGGCAGCGGCGCGGTCAACCCCGGCTGTTCGGCGACGTCCCTGCCCTCGCCCCGACTCACCCCCGCCGCTGTTCCAGCAGCTCGCGGCAGCCGGTGTTCTTCACTTCGTAGACGTGCGTAGCGACGCCTTCGACGATGCCCGGGTCGTGGCTGGCGCAGAGGATCGTGCCCTCGTAGCCCTGCAGCGCTTCGATCAGCTTGCGCCGCGTGGCCTTGTCCAGGTGGTTCGTCGGCTCGTCGAGCAGGAGGACGTTCGTCGGCTGGATGAGGAACTTCGCGAGCGCCACGCGGCTGCGTTCGCCGCCCGAGAGCACGCGCACCGGCTTGAACACGTCGTCGCCACGAAAGAGGAACTGCCCGAGGACGGTGCGCAGCTTCACGTCGGGCTCGTTCGCCGCGACTGCGCGGACCTCTTCGATCACGGTACGCTCCGGGTCCATCGCCTCGTCCTGGTGCTGGTCGTAGTAGCCCGGGCGGGCGCGCTCGGCCCACTCGACCACGCCCTCGGTCGGGGCGAAGTGCCGGGCGGCGATGCGCAGGAGGGTGCTCTTGCCGCTGCCGTTGGGGCCGATAAAGGTGACTTTCTGGCCGCGCTCGACGTGCAAGTTCACGTCGAGCAGCACGAGGTTGTCGCCGTAGGCGTGGCCAACGTGCTTGAGCATGAGCACGTCGCGTTCGGTGCGGCCGTGAGCGGTGATCTCGAAGTGGACTTCCTTCTCGGTGCGGGTGCGCTCGATGCGCACGACCTTCGCGAGCTGCTTTTCGCGGCTCTGGACGGCGGTCGTCTTGCTCGCCTTGGCGCGGAAGCGCTCGATGAAGCGTTCCTGCTTGTCGAATTCGCGCTCCTGGCGGGCGGCGGCGCGGTCCTGCGCCTGCAGGCGGTCGGCCTTCTGGCGCTGGAAATCGGTGTAGTTCCCGGCGTAGGCCTGCACGTTCCCGTCGCGCAGGTCGAGGACGCGCGTCACCACGCGGTCGAGGAAGTCGCCGTCGTGGGTGACGACGAGGACGGTGCCCGGGTAGGTCGAGAGTTCCTCAGCCAGCCAGGCGCGCGTCTTGACGTCGAGGTGGTTGGTGGGCTCGTCGAGCAGGAGGTTCTCGGGGCGTCGGACCAGCACCTTGGCGAGCGCGATGCGCATCTGCCAGCCGCCGCTGAAGGCCCCGCAGAGCTGGTCACGGTCGCCGGGCAGGTCGAAGCCAAGGCCGTCGAGCACGCGGCCGATGCGCGCTTCGATGCGGTAGCCGTCCATGTGGTCGAACGTGTCGAAGAGGTGGGCCTGCTCGTCGACGAGGGCGTCGATGTCGCCGTCGCCGCTCTGGATCTGGGCGGCGACGTCTTCGAGCCGCACTTCGACGGCGCGCGCCTCGGGGAAGGCGAGCCACAGCTCTTCGAGGAGCGTGTTGGATTCGTCGAGCCCGGCCTCCTGGCGGAGGTAGCCGAGGGCGCCCCCGCGGTGGCCGGCGCTGCCCGCGTCGGGCTTCTGGTCGCCCGCGAGCAGGCGGAGGATGGTGGACTTGCCGCCACCGTTGGGGCCCACCAGACCGCAGCGCTCACCGTCGCCGACGATGAAGCTGAGGTCCGTGAGCACGTCGTCCGAACCGAACGACCTGGCGACACGATCTGCGTAGAGCATGTATCGAGCGTACGTCAGCCGGGGGAAAGGCGCCCTTACCGGTCCCGGCGCTGCGTTCGAGTCACCCCGGTGACAGCCAGCCGTGGGCGCTGCAAACACCGAAAGCGGACGGTGGGGCGATGACTGACGACCTCGACGCGACGGCCGGGACCCCGCACTCTTCCCACGGCCACCCGATCCTGCGGCTCTACCAGCTGCACACGTTCCTGCCGCTCATGACCGCCCTGCCGCGCCACCGGGGCGAGACGTTCACCGTGCTCTTCCCGCGCCAGGCGGGTAAGAACGAGGTCGCGGCGGCGGTGACGGCTGCGCTGCTGGTGGAGCACGCCGCCCGCGGAGGGACCGTCGTGGTGTGCGCGCCGACCTTCGAGCCGCAGGCGGGAATCAGCGTCGAGCGTGTGCGGGCTGCGCTGCGGCGGCTGGCGCCCATGCTCCCGAGGGGCGTTGCGCCACGCTTTGCGGCGGGGCGGATCGACGCCGGACTTGCGTCAGCCGTGTTTCTCGGCGCCTCGCCCGCGGCGCATGTCGCCGGGCACACGGCGTCCCTCGCGCTCGTCGCAGACGAAGCCCAGGAGATCGACGAGGGCTGGTTCGACCGCCAGTTCCGGCCCATGGCAGCTTCGACGGCCGCCCCGACGCTGCTCTTCGGCACACCGTGGGACGGCAACACGCTGCTCGACCGGGCAGTCGCCCGCAACCGGGAGCGGGACGCCCGGCTCGCCGCCGCCGGGGAGGGCGGCTGGCTGCAGTTGCACTACGAAGCGTCCTGGGGCGACGTGGCCGCAGATCTGCCTCTGTATGGCGACTACGTGCGCGGCCAGCAGGAGTTGCTGGGCGCGGACCATCCGCTCTTCCTCACGCAGTACGGCCTGCGCACGGTAGAGGCCGCGGGACGCCTGTTCGGCGCCGAGGCGCTGGCCGCGCTCGAGGGCGCCCACGCCCGCCTGCATGCGCCGCTGCCGGGCGAACGGTACGTCGCCGGACTCGACCTCGCGGGCGACGGCGAGGAGGCCGACGCGACCGTCCTGACTATCGCGCGGGTGCTCGGCGGACGCTGCGAGGTGGTGCAGCACGTGCGCTGGCAGGGCACGGCCTACACGGCGATGCTCGCCGGCGTAGTGGCCGCGGCGAAGCAGTGGGCGTTCGAGCGGCTGTGCGTCGACGCGACGGGACTGGGCGGACCGCTTGCGGCGCGGCTCGGAGAGCAGCTCGGCGCGATGGTCGAACGGCTGCCGTTCAGCGCGCAGAGCAAGTCGGAGCTGGGGTACGGGTTGCTCGCGGCCGCGGGCACGGACCGCCTGGCGCTCTACGCCAACGACCACAGCCCCGAAGCGGCGGCCTGCCGCGCGGAATTGCGCGCCTGCGAGTCCTCGTCCGCGGGGTCGAGCCGGATACGCTGGGGCGCTGCGCGCAACCATGACGACTTCGTGGTGAGCCTTGCGCTCTGCCTGCGCGCCGCCGAGTCGCTGGGGGCGCCGCGCGTGGCTCTCGGCCGGCGGCGCGAGTGAGCGGCACTGCTGCGGCCTCAGCCCCGGCGGCGCCGGTCGGTGAAGCGAAAGGGGTACCCGGCGAGGGGAATCCGGCCCAGGTGGCGGACCACCTGCTCTCGCCACGGGGGCCGGCCCACGTGGCCGGCACCACGCACATCTGTGGCGTATCGCCACTTGTAGGCTTCGTCGCCGAGCAGCAGATCTGCCTCGGCCATCCCGTGGCGATACGCGTGTTCGAGGAGCCCGTGCAGCACGAGCGTGCCCGGCGAGTGCTTCGCAAAGGCCGGGTCGAAGACGGTCAGGCGGAAGATGACGGTGCCTCCCCAGCTGGTGTGCAGGGCTCCGGCGACGAGTCTGCCGCCCGCGCGCACGGTGGCCGCCTCGAGCACCCCGCGTGCCCGCAGGGCTTCGTAGAGCTGTAGCGCGAGCGGATTGTGGAACGGGTGACCCTCGCCCGCGGTGTCCAACTGCCGCGCTTTCCAGCCCAGCAGGAGGGGGACCAGGCCCCCCGCTTTGTCGGCGAACGTGAACTCGACGGGCCCGGCTTCGCGCGCCAGGCGGCGGGCGTCGCGAGCGCGCTCGGTGTACCAGTGACGGGGCCCGTGCCAGCCTTCGCTGTCGCCGAGGTACGCCTCCCACGTGGCGAAGCGCGTGAAGTCCACGAAGGGAGACGGCGAAAAGCGGGAGCGGGGCATGGCCAGCCACTCCCTGGCCGGGATGACCGCCCGGCAGGCGGAGGGCAGGCCCGCCAGCCGCCGCTCGGTACCTGTCGCGGGCCCCAGCGGACGGTAGAACACCGGCATCACGCGCACCCGCCCGACGACGTGGTTTCGCCCCACAACGAGGACGCGGAAGCGCTGCCCGGCGACGGCGACGTCCTCGCGGCGCCACGGCTCTCCGGGGAAATAGACCTCCGCGACCGCCCCAAGGAACGGCTCGGAAGAGAAGAAGCCGCCGTCAGCGTCCGTCACGTGCGAACCCGCGAGCCCGGTTACCCGCGGGGCAGCCCAAGGCCGCGCGTGGCGATGATGTTGCGCTGGATCTCGCTCGTCCCGCCGGCGATGGTCGCGGGCACGCTGGACATGTAAGCGATTCCCGCGTTGCCATGGAACGGGGCAGGGTCGGCGGTCACGGCGCCCCACATGCCGAGCATCTTCACGGTCGTGCGGGCCACGCGTTGGCTCAGCTCGGTGTTGTACAGCTTCGCGATGGACGCCTCGGAGTTGGGGATCTGGCCCGCCGCCTGCATCGAGATAACGCGGTAGCCGAGTTGCGTGCCGACCTGGCATTCGAGCCAGCGCTCGGCCCACTGGCCGCGGACCACGTCGTAGTCGGCGACGCGGGCGCGGTTGGCGCGCATCCATTCGACGTTGCGCTCAATCGCCTGGCGCTGGCCCACGGACGCGCCGATGGACGAGCGTTCGAAGTCCAGCGTCGTCGTGCCGACGTACCAGCCGCGGTTGATTTCGCCAACGGCGTTGCTGACGGGCACGCGCACGTCTTCGAAGAAGACCTCGTTGAAGTGGTGCTGGCTCGCCATGTTGACCAGCGGCCGCACGGTGATGCCGGGCGAGGTCATGTCTATAAGGAGGTAGGTGATGCCGCGGTGCTTCGGTGCGTCGGGATCGGTGCGGGTGAGGCAGAAGCACCAGTCGGACTGGTGCGCGCCGCTCGTCCAGATCTTCTGGCCGTTGACCACGAAGTCGTCGCCGTCGCGTACGGCGCGCGTCTGCAGGCTGGCGAGGTCGGAGCCAGAGCCGGGCTCGCTGTAGCCCTGGCACCACTGCACGGTGCCATCAAGGATGCGGGGAATGTGCTGCTTCTTCTGCTCGGCCGTGCCGTGCGTGATGAGCGTCGGGCCGAGCATCATGACGCCCAGGCCGCCGAGTTGCGGGGCTCGCGCCTCGGCGAACTCCTGGTTGAGGATGAACTGGTCGACGGCGTTCATGCCGGCGCCGCCGTATTCCTTGGGCCAGCCCGCGGCGATCCAGCCGCGCTGCGCCAACGCTTCGCGCCAACGTTCGAAGGCGTCCGTGCGGTCGCCCCGGGTGGCGCGGCGCCGGCCCATGAGCTCGTCGGCGGTGACCTCGTTGCGCTTGAATTCGTCGGGGAGGTCGTTGGCGAGGAAGGTGCGGATGTCGTTGCGCCAGCCTGCCTGCTGAGGAGTGTCGCGCCAGTCCATGCTGCCTCCGGGGCGGGCGCTGTGCCCGCTGCTATGTGGGGCCATCCTACCAGCCGTGCGGGCGCGTGCGTAGCGGCGCGCCGGGTGAGCCCGGGCCGCGACGGGGTGGCGCGGCGGGCTGCGGACGCGGCTGGCCGACGGGCTGACGGGCTGACGGGCTGACGGGCTGACGGGCTGACGGGCTGACGGGCTGACGGGCTGACGGGCTGACGGGCTGACGGGCAACGATTCATCAGCCAAACATCTTTCGCTATGCCCTAACCATTGACCGGAACTATGGGTGATATTGATTCCTCCCGCCGACGGCCTATACTTCCCCCGAGCCGCGGGGATCTTCGCCCCGTGAGAAGCGAGGGGTAACCTATGGAAAGCAAGTCAGACAACTACTGGTATCGCCGCATAGCGGCGCGGGGCGTAACGCGCCGGCGCTTCATTGGCGGGGCAGCCGCCACGGGCATGGGCGCCGCCGCCCTCGGCCTTGTGGGCTGCGGCGACGACGACACCGCCGGCACGACGCCGACCAAGGCCGCGGCGACGAGCGCGACTGGCGGCAGCCCAACAGCGGCCGCCGCGAGCCCCACGCCCGCCGTCGCCCAGCCCGCCAAGGGCGGCACCGCGCGCTTCACCAGCGCGAACAACACCTGGGACGTCTTCGACATCGACCGCTCGATCTTCTCGACGACTGCGGCCTACATCCACGGGCTGAGCAACCTGGGTGTCGTGCAGTACGACAGCTTCAAGGACGCAAAGCTGGGCCCGGGCTTCGCCGGCAAGTGGGAGCAGCCCGACGCGACGACGATCCGCTTCACGCTGCGCGACAACCTGTTCTGGCAGAACAAGCCGCCCGTCAACGGCCGCGCCGCTACGGCCAACGACATCGTCCAGTTCATGCTGCGAAACCGCGACAGCAAACTGCGCGACGGCACGGTCGACAAGTCGACCTTCTACCGCGGTGGCGATTACGCCGCGATCGAGTCGGCGACCGCGCCCGACGACAAGACGGTGGTCGTGAAGTTCTCGACGCCCAACATCTTCTTCCTGGACACGCTTTCGAATTCGTACGCCAAGATCCAGGCGCCCGAGGCGATCGACAAGTTCGAGAAGGAGTACAACAAGCTCCAGGCAGAGCAGATCATCGGCACCGGCGCCTTCGAGCTCACGGACTTCAAGGCCGAGGGCACGCTCACGCAGAAGCGCTTTGACAAGTTCCCCGTGCCCGCGCTCCTGGACGCTATTAAGTTCCTTCCGCTGTTCGACCAGGCAGCCTGGCAGGCCGCCTTCGAGCAGAAGCAGCTCGACGAGTTCATCCCGGCCAAGAAGGCCGTGCTGGACGACGTCCTCAAGCGCTTCGACAAGCAGGTCACGAACCTGATCACCTTCACGGCCAACCCCGGCCTCGTGCTCACGAACGGCGGCGGGCCCCCGTGGAACAACGACCAGCTGCTGCTCGCCATCAGCCGCGTGCTCGACCGTCGCGGCATGGTCGCCCAGTTCTTCGGCGGCCTCGGAGGCATCTTCGGGCAGATCCCGCCGAGCCAGGCAGCTTTCTCCATCCCGGAGAAGGAGCTGATCACGCTCCCCGGCTTCCTCGAGGACCACGTCAAGGACGTCGCCGAGGGCAAGAAGCTCTGGGAAGCCCAGGGCGGCCCGGCGCTCGGCAAGATCACCCTCGACGTCCCGGACGTGCTCGAACTGGCGATCCCCGGCTTCTCCGCCGGCTGGCAGAAGCAGTTCTCGCAGCTCGGCAACGACACCGAGATCAAGATCGTGCCCTTCTCCACGATCATCTCGAAGATCAACGCCCTCCAGTACGGCCGCACCGACCTGCCGACCGGGTCCGTCAACATCTATATCGGCGTCTCGTCGGACACGTCGGGCCCGGAGCCGACGCTCTCGGCCTACCGCAACTACAACTCCACGCAGCCGCGCGCCAAGATCTACGGCCCCACCAACGCGGAGGCGGACGGCATCACCGCCAAGGCGTTCAACGAACTGGACGTGGAGAAGCGCAAGGACCTGATAAAGCAGTTCCAGCGTGTCGCCATCAACCACGGCGGCATGGGCCTCATGTCGTCGTACATCCAGTACAACAACAACATCCACTGGAACTACCTCCAGATTCCCGAGCGGGCCACCTTCATCACGAGCCACCAGGCCAACCGCATGTGGATCGACACGAAGGACCCGACCTACCAGGGGCGGCCCGCCTAGGCCCCGCCCATACGCACACCGCAGGGCGGCGGGGAACCGCCGCTTTCACCCAAAGCAGGGAACTGGCTCATCGCCGGTCCCCTGCTTTCGTTTGGGCGGTGCGCCGTCCTTGCAGCCCGGCATTTCGCGTATCGCGAAAGGTTAGGCGTAAGCGAAGTATCGACGTATTCATTAGCAGGGATTGATTACGTCCATGAGATGCCTATACTTTCCAGCAACCTGCGGGTAAGCACGCCCGCAGGCATCTGAGGGGGAAACATGGACAACCGGGACAACTATTGGCATCGCCAGATCGGAGGGCGCGCGCTCACGCGCCGCCGCTTCGTTGGCGGCGCCGCAGCCACGGGCATGGGCGCAGCCGCCCTCGGCCTTGTCGGTTGTGGCGATGACGACACGACCACCGCCAAGACACCGACCGCAGCCGCGACCACTGCTGCGGCCGGAG
>Ga0315281_10003146_pt1 | contig 24268 bp, 19 predicted proteins | sample YL17G07_0_MG_FD_204540 | JGI IMG/M metagenome (GOLD analysis project Ga0315281, IMG submission 204540) | Sediment microbial communities from Yellowstone Lake, YNP, Wyoming, USA - YL17G07_0 | ecosystem: Environmental > Aquatic > Freshwater > Lake > Sediment | place: USA: Wyoming | collected... | reverse complement strand
TAATCAAAATAGCCCTGAAAGGGCGCAATATATATTAAGTTATATCAGTCTATAAATTTTCATACCGAACACTATTGAGTAATATATCTTATAAATATGCTTTTTTTATTACTTTTGCAAGAGGCTCATATAATTAAATATATGCTATTGATAAAATATTTAAATATTTTGTATACTTAAATTATGTTTATTAAACAATTGAACTATAGGAGTTTCACCTTTAAATTGAGTGACATGCAAGACAGGTGAGAATTGATATTGATGAAGGATAGAGAAAATGGATAGAGAAAAGAATTTTTTAACAACAAAACGTGGATGGCCAGTTTTTGTAGGGATCGCATTTGCTGTAGTAGAACTTTTATCCTTTATTATTTCAGACCGTCCTTTGGGAGCATCTCGAGGTTATACTGTTATAGGGTCAATATTTGAAAAGGTATTTTTTCCTGAACATGCGGAAAAAGTTAAATATTGGCTTTTGTATGAGCCGTATATAGATTGGACAGTGGCGCTTTTATTAGGGATTATTACTGGCAGTTTTATCTCAGCCGTATCATCAAAGAGTTTTAAGATAGTTGCAGTGCCTGATATGTGGAAGCAGTCCATGGGACCTTCAAAGATAAGAAGATGGTTTTGGGCAATCATAGGCGGTATCATATTCGGATTTGGCGCAAGGATGGCTGGAGGATGTGTCTCTGGCTTGATGATTTCAGGATCTGTGCAACTTTCAGCCGCAGGTTTTATTGTGATGATGACTGTATGGATAGGCGGAGTAATGACAACAATCGCATTTTATAGATTGAGAACTATAGCAATGAGAAAGGACTAAACATTGGACGATATACTAGCAAGGCTGATTAATACATTTGATCCAACAACAATAACGTCAATTACTGGACAGTCAAGTCTCATTGGAGGATTTATCATTGGGATTTTATGGGGATATGTGCTGCAAAAGGGCGGGCTTGGAAGTTATAATTCTACTTCAGGGATGTTTCGTATGGAGGATTTTACATTTTGGCGAGTTGGCACGCCTATGCTTATGACTGCAATGGTGTTGCTATATTTATTTAGCGATTTGGGCATTATAGAGCTTCATCCTCCAAAAACTATTGTTATTGCGCAGATTTTAGGCGGTCTTTTGATGGGCGCTGGAATTGCAATATTAGGATATTGTCCCGCCCTTGTATGCACTGCATTAGGCGAAGGCGCGGTTGATGCAATACCAGGCATTATTGGTATGGTTATTGGGTCGGTTTTATATGCAGAGTTTGTTTATGGAACAAGTTTTGAGAAGAAATTAGAGTTTATAAACCTTGGGAGGATAACGATTCCAGATATGTTTTTGGTTTTTAACCATTGGTTTTATATTATAGCTTTTGTAATTATGTGTAATATCTTTTTAATCGGCATCACGATGTATGATACGGTTTTAAAATACTCATTTAGGTCATTTAACAAGATTTCTTCTATGTTTGATGGGAAGAAGGCAAAAGATATATAAACAAAAGCATAACGTATGAAATTTATTAATTTATCGCTAGTTCAACACTTTGGCAGCTTACTCCAGATTTAACCAATATCCTGCAAAAAGAGTTTCCATTCCCAGATAACTGGAAGGTTTAGCTTGCATGTGATTGCTTTACCAATCACCAAATAAGAAGATGGAATTGTATTTTTATCAAAGTTACCTTTCAGCGCTTTATCCGCAAGTGAATGTTTCAGATATATAAATCAGTTCGTTATTTCGTTCTCTTGGAAATTGTCGGGAAAAGACAATGGCGGTTTTAAAAACTCATATTGCGGACAAACCTGATGATTACCTGCTTATCAATGTAGAGGTATTGGTTAAGAAATTCTTAACTCTCAGTGTACTCTGCGCCTCTGCTTCAAAATACTTTTTCACTTCCCGCCCAACTTACCCTCAACCTCTGTCAGCAGCACTCCAGTTGAGTGTTTAAGTTTCATTAAAATTAGTTGATAATTATACCTTGCATCAGAGAGGGCAGCCTCTGATCTGGATAAAAGATTATTTGCATCCATAATTTCAAGGTTGTTTACAAGACCATAATCAAATTGTTTAGATACAAGATTGTAGTTGTCTTGCGCTAATGCTACTTGCGCTTCTATTGCCTTTAAAACCTCTTTTTGAGTCAGATATTGTGAATATAGATTTTCAATCTCTATCTGCAGCGATTTTTTTAAATATGAAAGGGCATGCGAGGCTTTTTTCCTGTTTGCCTCTGCTTGATCTAATTCAATTAGCCTTAGCCCGCCTTCAAAGATTGGAAATGAAGCAGTTATTCCAAAATATATCCCATCTGGATTTAAAAATGGGATGGCTGGGTTAAGATTGACATGCGAATACATTAGCTGAAGCGCAATTGCAGGCCAAAAAGAGCTTTTTGCTATATTTACATTTTGCTCCAAAATCTTATCTGTCAACTCAAGGGATTTTATCTCCAGCCTGTTTTGATCTGTCTCCTGTTTAAGTTCAGCAATTGTTTTAGTATCCGCAAAATCAACTGCTTCCTGTGTCTCAATTATGGAATAATCATCCGTAATGCCTATTAAACTTGCCATTATCACCTTTGCAAGTTTAAGACCATTTTGAGCCTTGACAAGTTCTGTATATGCCCCAGATAATTCAGCCTCTGCCCTAAGTAGAGCTGTTTTAATGACCTCGCCGACCTTTAATCTTATCATTGCTGCATCCCGATGCTTTTTGAGCCGCTCTACATTTGCCTCATTGATTTCTACAGCCTTTTTAGCCCTCAAGATATTTATAAATGAAGTAGAAACATCAAGCAGGAAATCCGCCTTTACTGTCTTTAAATCCTGCTCGCTTTTGTCAATTGCAATATTTGTCATTTTATATGCATATAACTCAGCTCCCCCTAGAGATGTGCCTTTCTCTAAAGTCACACTCAAGAGGTTTACACTATTTATAGATACAGACAATGGGGACGACTGTCCAGACGATTGTCCAGGAGCTGCATTTATTAGATACATATCTGTGGCAGAGAGCTTTGGAAACATCCCTGCAATTATCTTATCATGTCCCTTTTGAGTAATATACAGGTCATCTTCCGCAATCTGAATCCTGTCAGATTTTTCTATGGCAATTCTATAGATATCTATGAGATTATATTCTGCGGCATTTGATATCGTTTCAAAACCGCTCATCAAAATTATAGATATTATTAAAATGAGAATTCTTCTGTTTAAGATTTTTTTTAGTATAATCATTTTTATTATTATTTATCTTCCCTATCTGTATCTCCAGTAAGCCGCTCATAAGGCAGCCAATAGATTTTCTTTATAAATGAGATCATTGTTTTGGATTTTTGCTGCCCAGCTGCAAACAAGGAATATAGGACTGGCACAACTACTAAGGTCAAAAATGTTGCTACCATCAGACCAAACGATACAACCGATGCCATTGTCCTCCACATCTGAGATGATTCGCTTACCCAAGAAATCTCCATCTTATGAAAATCATATGATATCCCTAACACCATAGGCACAAGCCCTAATATAGCGGTTATCGCAGTTAATAGCACTGGACGTAATCTTGTAGCGCCTCCTGCAATTACTGCCTCAGTCATCTCCATCCCTCTTTCTCTAAGTTTATTGATGTAATCAATCAAGACAATAGCATTTTTTACTACTACCCCAACAAGAGAAATCACGCCAATCCCAGCCATTATTATCCCAAAAGGGGAATTTATCACAGCCAGTCCTATAAAGACGCCTCCAAATGACAGTATTACAGATGTCATTATTATAAACGGTTGAATTATTGTATTAAACTCAATAACGATTACTAAAAAGACCAGAAATAAGGCAACAAAAAATGCCTTCTGCAAGAATCCTTGAGATTCTTGCTGCGTCTCATTCTCACCAGTAAATCTGATTTTATATCCAGGCGGCAGTGGAAAATCCTTTAACAGCTTTTCTGCCTGCGCTCTTATAATTGGCCCCGTCACCTTAGCCTCGTTGACATTTGCCTTTACAGTGATAACCCGCTCATTATTTATACGTGTTATATCCCCAATCCCGCCAGAAAAATCTAATTTCGCAATCGTAGTCAGAGGGATTGACTGTCCTGTAGGGGTAGGTATCGTTAGCTCTTTAAGCACATCCATTATACGCCTGCTTGAGTCTGCAAGCTGAACAGTTATATCATAATCCTTGTTTGACTCATAATATGTTGAGACATTCAGTCCATTATATTGAGTTTTAAGGGCAGTTCCTATTGCATTTGTAGAAAGTCCAAATATTGCAGCCTTTTGTCTGTCAATACGCACCTGCACTGTAGGCGATCCTTCTTCAAAATCGTCTTCTATGTCTGTGACATTAGGCATTTCCATAAGCGTTTCTTTAACCTTTTTTGAAATCTCGCCTATTACGCCAAATTCATCTCCTGATATCTCTATATTTATAGGCGCCCCTGTAGGCGGCCCTTTTTTCGCCTCTGCTACGGTTAATTTTGCGCCTGAGATATCCTTTAATCTATTTCGCATCTCTTCTATCGTCTGCGCTGAAGAGGTTTTGCGCTCTTCAATATCAACAAATTGAACTGCAACATTATTTGGTGAATTTTGGCTAAACCCAGAAAAGCCGCTTGGATTTATTTGAGACATTGCATTTATATATTCAATATTTTCAAGATCGCTTGGCCCATATACCTTTAGACCACTTTTTAAGGTATGTTTTTTAGGGGTAAAAGACTCGAAATATGACTGTTGCGTTAACTTGATGGAATCTTTATTAAAGACCTGTTTTACATCGTTGATAGAGACCTCAATCTTTTTCAATATGCCTTCTATATAATTAATATCAGCTCCTACAGGCACCTTGAGATTGATATAACAGGATGCTGGATCTGTCTTTGGAAAAAACTCAACTGGGCGAGAAAGCCCAACAAGATATAACCAAACCTGAAAACATATTATCAAGAATGCAAATGAACATATCAGTAAGGTAATTCTATGATTAAGGGCAGTCTTTAATACGGCAATATATCCCTTCATCATAAACCCTTTTATCTGCGCTGGAGCCTCTCCTAATTTTTTAATCTCTTCGGGAGTTTTTGAGGCTGCAGAAATCTTCTCATTCATAAAGATAGATGCAAATACTGGATTTATAACAAGGGCTACAAATAAACTTGCGCTAAGGGAAATAATCAAGGTTATAGGAAGAAATTTCATAAATTCTCCCATGATTCCTGTCCAGTACATAAGAGGCGCAAATGCGACAATATTTGTAAGAGTTGACCCAATTACTGGGTATGCGACCTCTGAGGTTGCTAGCATTGCAGCGTCAATTTTATTAACACCTTGGCCTGTATATCTATAGATATTTTCAACTATCACCACAGCATCGTCAACAAGCATGCCAAGCACAAGGCTGAGACTAAAAAGCACTACCATGTTTAATGTTATGCCAAGCAGATAAAGGACAATAAACGTTAGCAGCATTGAAAATGGTATAGCAACGCTTACAAGTATCGCATTGCGCAGCCCCATAAAGATAAATACTACGCCAATGACAAGTATCAGACCAGTGTATAGATTGTTTTCAAGGTCCGCAACCATCATCTTTATGCCCTTTGCCATATCCATCAGTTTAGTGACATGCGTGCCTGTTGGCCATGTTGATATGTTCTTTTTAAATATATTATCTATTTGGTCTGAGATTTCTATAATATTTGCGCCGATGCGTTTTTTTACTGTAATGTTTATAGCATTTGCGCCATTAAGCCGGGAGCGGCTCATTTGTTCTTTATATCCATCTATAACCTGCGCAACCTCTCTTAGATATACTAACTGTCCATTGTGCGCGCCTACTACCAAATCATTCATCTCTTCAGTGGTTTTAAATTCGCCAGGAACCTTGAGTTGAAACCTTCCGTCCCCAAGGCGAATAATACCGCCAGAGGTATTTTGATTCTCACTTTTTATCGTATTTAACAGAGACATTATTGATATGCCGTAATATGTGAGTTTGGCAGTATCTGGTTCAATCCTGATCTCACGCTCCAGTCCCCCTGTAATTGCGACCTCAAGCACTCCTGGCACAATCTCAATATCATCCTTGAGTTTATCTGCAATATCCTTCAAGGTATTAAGCCCGCATGTGCCGCTCAACGAATACACGGCTATTGGCATATCGGAAAAGTTTACCTCAAATACGGCGGGGCTCATTTGGAGGTCCATAGGAAGGTCATGTTTAGACTCGTCTACCTTGTCTTTGACCTTGCGCACTGCGTCTTCCATCTTTACGTTAGAGGTAAATTCTACGTCTATTGAAGACAGACCCTCAGAACTGACTGATTTAATCCTTTTGACTCCATCAAGTCCCTTAAGTTTTTTTTCTATTGGAATGGTAATTGAGGTCTCAATATCTGATGGTGAAACGCCTTTATATCCTGTAGAGATAAATACATGCGGGATGGTAATATTTGGCGCAGCCTCTCTTGGGAGGGCTTGATAACAAAATAACCCTGCAATGATTATAATAATTGCAAGCACCACTACGCTTACGCTATGTTTGACAGATAGATCTGAGATAATCAATTATTAAGCTCCATAGAATCGCTTACCTGACGGACAACCTTGACATTCTGCCCATCTCCAACACTCCTGTGTCCAACCACAATAACCTTATCACCTGTGTTTAAACCCTTTGTAACCTGTATCCTTGCGCCTTCAAGCACGCCTGTCTCTATAATTCTAAGATGCGCCTTTCCATCTTGTTCAATATATACAGATTTTTGTTGATCATTGGAAATGACTGCATATATTGGGATAGACACAGCATTTTGAAACGCCTTTTTTACAATCTCAACTCGAACAAACATTCCTGGAAGTATATTTCCATTTGGATTATCTACAGCAAGCACAAGATTATATAACCTAGCCATTGTATCAGGTTGATCTGAGAGGAAGTATTTCTTTGCCCTTATTTTTTTACTAGATAAAGCATCAATTGTAACATCAAATGATTGTATTTTCCTAATTGAATCAACATCAGATTCGGGTATGCCGACATTTATTTTGACTTTATCAATATTTATAAGCTCTACTACAGGGGTTGCCATCATGGAATTTAGATAAAGTCCAACCTTTGCGGGAATGCTGTTGACAATACCAGCCATAGGGGCCCTGATATCACATTTTTTAAGTTGAAGTTTGTGAGTATCAAGGGCTGCCTTTGAATTTTTAAACTGGGCATTAACCCTGTCAAGCTCTGCCTTTGGCGTAAGCTCCATTTCATATAATTTTTGAGCCCGCTCCTGAGAGGTTAGGGATAGCTCATAGGCTGCCTGAGCAGATTCAAGATTATTTTGAAAATCGCTAGGATCAATAGTAACCAAGAGATCGCCTTGTTTTACTTTGTCGCCTTCTTTGATCTTAATCTCTGTCACCTTGCCGCTTACCTCAGAGAGCAGTCTCACGGATTCCCACGGGATAACGCTTCCAGGCAGATTAATCCTATCAGTAATAGGGGAATTAACTATTTTCTGAACTACTACATTGATTGCTGGATTTACATTTTTGACCTCAGCAAGTTTAGCCTCTTTTAACATAGCTGCCTTGTGGCTTATCCTCCCACCAAGTATAAAAATAACCAAAATAAACAGCACAACTAAAATAGTAGGCATTATCTTAAATATTGTCTTTAGAATCTTCGCATATTGCGCAAGCGGCTTGTCTTCATTTGTTGTCATAGTTTTCTAACCTTTCTATAAATTTATAATAATAAGCAGATACTATACATGATAAAATATTAATATTTTGTTTGTCAATTGTTTTTTTGGGTGATAATATTATGTATACTATATTATGTTTGATGGTTTATAATGAAAATAATAAAGATAATTAAATGAAACAATTATTCCATGCAAGTATTTTGCGCCGATATTTTATCTAAAAAAGAGGTTGAGATATTCGACAAGCTGCGTAAGTTGCTGAGTCCCTATCGAAATTATGATATCACCTATAGAATTATCGACATTCTCTGTCGTTGCGTTTATTATACCTATTTTATTTGTTATATTAATCGGAAATAACCGTCGGTTATTGATATGTATATCTTTTTCCGTATCTGCGCTGGCTTGTTTAATCAATGTTGTATCAGGGATTATGGCAGTTGCCTTTGGCAAAACAGAGCATGTAATACTTCCAATAGGGTTACCATCGCTTCCGTTTCATTTGAGGCTTGATCCTCTTTCTGGTTTTTTTCTCTTTGTTATCGGTTTGCTTTCCTTTTTTGTATCAATATATTCAATAGGCTATGTAAGTGGATTGGCGGGAGATAAGCCTATAAAGAGGTTGATTGTTTTTTATAACATCTTTATAGCAGCTATGATTATGGTGTGTCTTGCGGATGACGCCCTGATTTTTTTAGTTGCTTGGGAGGTGATGGCAGCTGCATCCTACTTTTTGGTCATGTTTGAGGATGGACGCAGCGAAAACAGGAGGGCTGCCTATCTTTATATGGTAATGGCTCATATTGGAGCAGTCTTAATACTCCTCTCCTTTGGTGTGATGGCTGGATTTTCAACGGGTTTTGAGGGTTATACATTTGATGCTATGAGAGAGGCAAATTTACCTCTCAAGTGGGCAACTGTTGCTTTTTTGCTTTCTTTTTTCGGTTTTTCAGCTAAGGCTGGCGTTATACCGATGCACGTGTGGTTACCAGAGGCGCATCCAGTTGCTCCGTCAAATGTTTCCGCTCTGATGAGCGGGGTAATGCTTAAAACCGCTATTTATGGTATAATACGAATAACCTTTGACATCATAAAGGTGTTCCCTTGGTGGTGGGGCGCTATGGCGCTTGCCTTTGGGTTAGTATCTGCTGTTATGGGAGTGCTTTTCGCCCTGATGCAGCACGACTTAAAAAAACTCCTTGCGTACCATTCAGTTGAAAATATAGGTATAATTCTTATTGGAATAGGGCTGTCTATGATATTTACCTCGTTTCACCTTCCAATAATGGCAGCGCTTGCCCTCATAGCAGGGTTGTATCATACAATGAATCATGCTATGTTTAAGGGGCTGTTATTTATGGGAGCCGGGGCAGTAATCAATGCCACCCATGAAAGAAATATGGATGAAATGGGAGGGCTGATACATCTCATGCCATGGACGTCCTCGTTTTTTCTCGTTGGCTGTATCTCCATTTCTGCGCTTCCGCCTTTTAACGGATTTGTATCCGAATGGCTGACTTTTCAGGCGTTTCTGCTCTCTCCGTCTATGCCAATACCTCTGATGAAACTTCTTATACCTTTAGGCGCAGCTCTCCTTGCTTTAACTGGAGCCTTGGCAGCAGCTTGTTTTGTAAAGGTCTATGGAGTTATATTCTTAGGGAACTGGAGAGGCCATAATCATCCAGTGGTAACAGAGGCAGCATGGTCTATGCGTATAGGGATGATGCTTACTGCTCTTACCTGTCTTTGTTTAGGAATTCTGCCTACCATCATTATTGACTTGATGGATAGTATTTCTGAAAGGCTTGTTCATGCAAAGCTCAGCAGTTCTTCTGGGATATATGGCTGGATGTGGCTTACTCCAATAGACCCAGAGAGGGCATCCTACTCAGGCCCGCTTGTCTTTATCGGCATAATAGCAGTCTGCGCAATAACATATTTTATGCTTCATGTGAAGCCTGGTAAAGTAACCAGAGTACCTGTATGGGATTGCGGATTTCAAAAACTTACCCCTAAAATGCAATATACCGCAGTATCTTTTGCTATGCCTTTTCGCAGGATATTTGGGTTTCTGTTTGATATAAAAGAGCAGGTATGGATGTCGCCGCAACAGGGTCATTGCGCATTCCCTGTGAAGACCAATTACTATCTTCGCGTAAGAGACCGATTTTGGGGTTGGATTTATAGACCTATTATTGATATAGTGGTTTTGATGTCCAGAAAGGCAGGTATGCTTCAGCATGGGCGGATACATATGTATCTCATATATTCATTTGTGACAATAATTTTTCTACTGGCTTTGTTATGAAACTACTGCATTTAATTTTTATTGAGATTTTACAGGTGCTTATTGTAATCTTTGCAGCCCCTGCCTTTGTTGGATGGGTGGATATGCTGAAGTGTTGGTCACAGGGCAGGACGTCTGCAGGAGTCATGCAGCAATACAGAAATATCGCTAAATTATTCGTCAAAGATGTGGTGATGGCAAACAATGCATCATGGATATTTCGTTTTACTCCGTACTTAGTGTTTAGTACTGGCGTTATGGTGGCAAGCGTGATTCCTATAATCTCAACGAACCTGTTTTTGGCGCCCAGCGCAGATATAATTGTGTTAATAGGGATTTTTGCTACAGCCAGATTTTTCATTGCATTAGCCTCGTTGGACATAGGGACTGCATTTGGAGGGATGGGCGCTAGCCGTGAGATGATGATAGCCTCTCTGACAGAGCCAGCTATGCTGATGGCTATTTTTACCGTATCTCTGACTGGCGGCTCTACCTCTCTGCTTCATATAGTTCGAGCCTTTACCAGTGGAGTAGTAGTAGTGAGGCCATCTATAATGTTCGCATCCATAGCGTTTGCGCTTGTGGTTATTGCTGAAGCAGGCAGGGTTCCTGTTGATAATCCGTCAACTCACCTTGAGTTGACTATGGTACATGAGGCGATGATTCTAGAGTATTCTGGCAGACATCTTGCGCTTATTGAGTGGGGGGCAATGATAAAATTTTTTCTTTTTGTTACGCTTGGGATTGCATGTTTCTTACCATGGGGAATAGCTGCCACGGATGACTTGGTGAGTATTGTCATATCAGTGTTTCTTATGGTTGTCAAGCTTATTGTGGCTGGGTCTGTTTTAGTGCTTATAGAGACTGGAATGGCAAAAATGAGATTATTTAGATTAACTGAATTCCTCGGGGCAGCATTTTTAATGTCAACCCTTGGCTTGATATTCTTTTTTATTCTGGAGTGATATGAATTTACAATTACTGGCACAGATAAATAGTTTTCTGGCAGCTTTGGTATTGTTAAGCGCCTTTGCAATGCTTTCGCAGAGGAAAATAAATGGTTTGGTTACATTATTTGCGTGGCAGGGGCTGTTTCTTTCAATAAACACAGCTGTAGTTGGTTACGTGGCTGCTAAGCACCATCTCTATATATCGTCATTATTAACATTGTCTATAAAGGTAATTCTCCTGCCATATATATTGCACGTGCTTGTTGTGCGTCTCAAGATTAAAAAAGAGATGGAAACAATAGTGAACATCCCTACTATGATGATGATAGGGATTGCCCTTGTACTTTTTTCCTATAAACTGACTGCCCCTGTCAGGGAGATGTCCACTTTGATAACGCGTTCAACACTTGCAGTTGCCCTTGCAACCGTTATGATAGGTTTACTTATGATGATTACGAGGAAACATGCAGTTACCCAGATAATTGGATTTTTAGCAATGGAAAATGGACTTTTTTTTGCAGCTACCAGCGCTACATACGGCATGCCTTTAGTTGTAGAGCTGGGCGTTGCGCTTGATGTTTTAATTGCAGCATTTATATTCGGAATTTTTTTCTTCCAGATAAGCACCACATTTGACAGTCTTAGTGTGAAACAAATGGAAAGCCTGAGAGAGGATAACTGACATGCGCCTAAATACTTTTAGGAACTCAATATGACACTATTGATTCTGATTATAACGCCTTTAGCTGCTTCTTTAATTTTGGCATTTATTGGTAACAGAAGATTTGCTCCAGAGATAAATATCTTTTGTTCAATGTTGACTTTTACGGCTGGAATTGCTCTTGCCCTTGATGTATACAGAAATGGACAGATTATAACAGGAGAGAAATTCTTCTTTGTTGACGCCTTTAGCGTATACCTGACAGTTCTTACCTCTTTTGTCTCTATGACTACTGCTGTCTTTAGCCTCAGATATATGCAAAGAGAGAGGGAACATGGCAGGGTCGGGCGCAGGCGTATGCGATTTTATCATGCAATGTTTCAGTTATTCATATTTGCAATGCTCTTGTGTCTTCTGGCTAATAATATTGGTGTGTTGTGGATTGCAATGGAACTTGCTACCTTATCAACAGTGCTTTTAGTCTCGCTCTACCGCACGCCCAACGCTATTGAGGCAGCGTGGAAGTATTTTATACTCTGCGGCGTAGGGATTTCTCAAGCCCTTTTTGGGACAGTGCTGCTATATTTTGCTGCAGAGAAGATAATAGGAGAGGGTGGGGAGGCGCTTCTTTGGACAAACCTGATTGAAGTAAGCGGCAGGCTTGAGCCTACTATACTTTCCCTTGCCTTTGTTTTTCTGGTTGTGGGATATGGCACAAAGGTTGGTCTTGTTCCTTTGCACAATTGGCTTCCTGATGCTCACAGCGAGGGTCCTACGCCAATTTCCGCAGTGTTGTCTGGGCTTTTGTTAAATGTCGCTCTTTATGCCCTTGTTAGATTTAAGGTGCTTGTCGATGGCTCAACACATACCCATTATGCAGGAAATATTATGATGGGCTTTGGGATTGTCTCTATGTTAGTTGCATCTTTTTCCATTCTCAGACAAAGAGATATTAAACGAATGTTTTCTTATTCCTCTATTGAGCATATGGGAATCGCAACCTTTGCCTTTGGGCTTGGAGGCTCTATTGCCACTTTTGGAGCGCTTCTGCATATGCTTATGCACAGTCTTACAAAGTCTTCCATATTCTTTACTGTTGGACACACATGTCAAATGCACCAGACACAGGAAATAGCAAAGATAAAGGGATTATTCAAAGGCGACCCATTTGTAGGCTGGACACTGATGTTTGGCTCTATGGCAATTGCTGGCATGCCGCCCTTTGGTATCTTTACCTCTGAATTTCTGATATTGACAGCTGCCATAAAGGATGTCCCAATGCTAGTGCCTTTTATACTTATTGGACTGGTAGCAGCGTTTGCTGGACTTCTCAGAAAGGTACAATATATGGTCACAGGAGATGTGCCATCATACTCTAAATCAATACAGGCAGCCCGCGCTCCTGTTATACTTCACATGTCCTTGGTGCTTATATTAGCCTTTTATATACCGAATTTTCTCAATAAATGGTTTCAGACTGCCGTGGAGTTATTAAAATGAAGAGATTAGTTAAGGCTTTGATCGCTACGTTTGGCGAAAATATAAAGGCAGATGAAAACATGTTTCCGGTTACCTTTACAGTGCCAGAGGAGAGATTTGCAGACGCTGCAAAGATATTAAAGGAATCATATGCGTTTCTTTGCGCAGAGTGGACTACGGATGATACAGACTCAGGCATGGGTTTTAGCGTTTATGCCTGCTTTAGGGAGGAAGGCGAATATCTGATAGTAAAGGCAGAACTGCCGCGTGATAATCCACAATTTCCAAGCCTTGTCAAACACTTTGTCCCTGCCTATAGATTTGAACGCCAGATACAGAGCCTTATGGGAGTTATACCGCGTGGTCATCCAGATGGCAGACCATGGATTAAATTTGAGGACTGGCCATTGAACGCATGGCCGTTGAGAAAATCCTTTGACGCCTCAATTGCGATGATGCGCTGCGAGGGGCAATACTCATGGCTTAAGGTCGAAGGGGAAGGCGTATATGAGATTCCCGTCGGCCCAGTACATGCTGGTATAATTGAGCCTGGACATTTTAGGTTTCATGCGGTTGGAGAGACTATAATTAACCTTGAGGAGCGTCTTGGTTACACCCATAAGGGGATAGAGAAGAGGTTTGAATCTATGACGTGGGAGACTGGAGTTAAATTAGCAGGAAGAGTATCTGGCGATACGACAGTTGCGCACTCAATAGCCTATTCTATGGCTCTGGAGTCTATGACACATTGCTATGTGTCTGAAAGGGCGAAGTGGCTCAGGGCGCTTTTTCTTGAAAGGGAGCGTATTGCCAATCACATTGGAGATATTGGCGCAATTTGTAATGACGCTGCCTTTGCCTTTATGTTATATCAGTGTTCAAGACTGAAGGAGACCATGCTTGCCGCTAACCTTAGACTCTTTGGCCACAGGTTTATGATGGACAGGGTTATACCTGGCGGCGTAACCGTTGATATAGATGCAAACGCCAAAAAAGAAATCCTATCTGAACTGGATTTTCTCAAGGAGAATTTCGAAAGTCTGGTTCGTATTTATGAAGAAAACTCCTCACTTGAGGATAGGGTGAGCAATACCGGCATACTAACATCGGAGTTGGCAAGAGAACTTTGCACAGTAGGTGTAGTAGCCCGCGCAAGCGGGTTAAACGTGGATTGCAGGGTTCAGAGTCCTTTTCCCCCATATGATTCAATTAGGGTAGAGGCGCAGGTACTTACCTCTGGGGATGTTCATGCTAGGGTATGGATGAGGGTTGTTGAAATCCGAGCATCCATACATATATTGCGGAGTATACTTAAAGATATACCTGCTGGGGACATAACTGTTAATTGTGATGCCCCATTACCTGATACAACTGGATTTGCGGCTGTAGAGGGTTGGCGGGGAGAGATAATCTACTGGCTTAAAAGCGGACATATTGGCGAGATAAACAGGTGCATGGTAAGGGACCCGTCCAGTGTAAACTGGTTAGCCCTTGAGCAGGCAATAAAGGGCAATATTGTCCCTGATTTTCCACTTTGTAACAAAAGTTTTAATCAATCATATTCGGGAAATGACCTATGATAAAAATCCTGGCTCAGATATTTCGCACAGGCATAGTCACAGATAAAAGTCCTCAATTTGACGACCCCAAAATCAAGGTATCGGGAATCAAATTAGATGAATCAGTAAAAAAGTGTTTTAGAAGGAGTTTATCGGTGAGGCACGTGGATGCAGGTTCATGTAATGGATGTGAACTTGAAATTCATGCCATAAATAATCCTGTCTATAACTGTGAGAGATTAGGTATACATTTTACAGCCTCGCCAAGGTTTGCCGATGTCTTGCTTGTGACTGGACCTGTAACTAAAAATATGGAAATCGCCCTTCGTAGAACATATGACGCAGTTGCCTCGCCCAAGATAGTGATTGCAGTTGGAGACTGCGGATGTAACGGAGGGATATTCGGAGAAACTTATGCTTCATTAGGAGGCATTGATAAAGTTATTCCGGTAAATGTCTTTATACCTGGCTGCCCTCCAACACCTGCCGATATTCTGAATGGATTTTATAAGATATTTCTCTAATAACTGCGCTGTATGTGACAAGCGTCTCAGGATTTTAATAATTTGAGTTGATACAAGCATAAGTATAATTTACTGTAATAAAATATTTAACAGTAAAGACAATGATATTTTATAATTAACTTTTGTTAGGAAGCTTTTTTTATATACTTTTATATATTTTTTATTAATAATATAAGAATATTTTATTTTTAGTATGTTATAGTAAAAAATATTTAATCTCAAAAACAACTATGTAAGGAGTATGTACATGTCAAACATGAATAAATTACCGACTTCACAGTGGCGCGCAATCTTAGAAAGCGCCATGTATTCAAATTCCATGCGTAAAACTACTATGAAGGAGCTTTATAATCTATCTCTAACTCAACCAGAGGTTATAGTGACATCAGAGCCTATGTATAAGCCTGAGTCGTTTGGTCTGCCTAAGGACGCAAAGATTATTGTCTCTAATGACGGCAAGATAGTTGGCAGAACCGCTAAGGCAAGGCGCTTGGTTAAGGATATGACACCTACTGATTCTGATAGGTATCTGTCTATTCTTAGAGAGGCAGTTTATCATTTTAATAAAGATAAGGGGCTTCATCTTGAGGGCATAGTAGGGCTTCATTCTGATTTTATGATAAAGGCGCATCTTATATCCCCTGAGACTGACGCCAAAAATATGCTCGACTGGGGATTTAATTTCGCTCCTTGGATGAAACCTTGGTCTGATATATTTGAAAATTCCCGAGACCTTGATGAGCTTGATATATTGGTGCTTGCATATCAAGACTGGAACCACCCAGATTTTCCAGACGGCTTGATAATCGTTGATCAAAAGACTAACTGCATTGCTATATTGGGGCTGCGGTATTTTGGAGAGCGTAAGAAAGGCACGCTTACGCTTGCATGGTCAATTGGAGTAAAGCACAACATGGTTGCCTGTCATGGCGGTATTAAAAAGATAGGCAAATCAGCCCCTATTGCGGTATTTGGGCTTTCTGGTTCTGGTAAATCATCAATCACAAACAGTCTAAATCATGAAGGCACGCTTAACAAAGAAGAGGTTGTTACCGTTATCCATGACGATGCCTTTTTGATAGATCTTAATAATAATGTGACAATTGCCTTAGAGCCTAATTTATTTGATAAAACCGATGCAGTGGAGTTTGACGATCCGATTATTAAATATTTTTATTCCGCTCAAAACACTGCGGTTACATCTATAGATGATAAGATTAAACTAGTATGTAAGGATAGAAGAAATAGAAACGGCAGATGTATCAAGAGCAGAGATATGTTTAAACATAGTGATTCCTGCGAAAAGCCAGGCAAGGTGATATGGCTTCAAAAAGACACATCACTGCCTCCTATCTGCATGATAAAGTCCCCAGTGCTTGCCGTTGCAATGGGTGCATCTCTTAGTACTTTGAGGGCAAAAGGCGTTGAGAATGTAAGCAGAAAGGAACTTGAATCAATGGTAATAGAGCCGTTTGCAAATCCATTCAGGGTTCATCCGCTTATGTGGGACTGCAAGCAGTTTGAAAAATTGTTTAAATCAGGAACAGAGTGTTATATACTAAATACCCATGCTTACGGCATGCCTGACAATCTGATTGACATACCTAAGGAACTTTCTCTAAAGATTGTTACAGAACTAAATAGAGGTACTATTGTTTGGCGTGATTGGCGCGCTTTTAAGGGTTTAATGCTGCCTCGAAACGGCAAGGAACTCTTTGGGGAAGATTTTGACAAAAAATATCGTCCTTCAAGGAAAAGCGAGAATTATCTTGAGTTTATGAGGGATCGCATGCAGGATAGAATTACATTTCTCTCTAATAAGCGCAGTACCGATCATGATATGGACAGCATTTATATTGACCCGCTTGTTTTGGCAAGGACAGTGATTGATCAGATTTTACATCCTGAATAAAAGTAGGGGCGTATTGCATACGCCCTTTATATTTACGGGGGTCTACGGATTGGGCGTATGCAATACGCCACTACAAATATATGAATGAAATTATTGAGACTCTAAGAAACCTTACTACGGCTATCATACCTATATTAATAGCTATAACCTTTCATGAGGTAGCCCATGGATATGCTGCCTATAAACTAGGCGATCCTACTGCTAAGGACTTGGGCAGGCTGACCCTTAATCCTGTCCCTCATATTGATCTCTTTAATACTGTTTTTATGCCGATAGCTATGTTTCTTGTTTCAAATGGGAGCTTTATCTTTGGAGCTGCGAAACCTGTTCCTGTTAATTTTAATAACCTAAGAAATCCTAAGCGGGATATAGCTCTTGTTGCTGCCGCAGGGCCGTTATCTAATATTATTATTGCATTTATAAGTATATTGTTATTAAAAATGCTTCCTAATTCCATTGAAATAAGCGGGATTTACGCAAAGATTTTAATACCTATAAGCAAGATGTTGATGTATAGTATATATTTTAATATCTTTCTAGCGGCATTTAATCTATTGCCAATCCCTCCGCTTGACGGGGGCAGGATTGTAACTACGCTGCTGCCGTATAAACATGCCTATCAATTCGCTAAACTTGAACCATACGGTTTTATAATCATGCTTGGTCTTTGGGGGGTAGGGCTAATGACTTATATTATACTGCCTATACAATATCTGATAAAGGTGATTATCACAATCTTTCTGATTCCATTTGGAGGAATGTAGCTTGAAAGAAAGAGTTTTAAGCGGTATGCAGGCAAGCGGGCTGCTTCATATAGGCAATCTGATTGGGGCATTAAGAAATTGGGTATTGATACAGGATAAATTTGACTGTTTTTTCTTTATTGCAGACTGGCACGCCTTAACTACAAATTATGCCCATCCTGAGATGATAAAAAAGTCTTCGGATGATTTGATATTGAATTTTTTGTCTGCTGGGCTTGATCCCAAAAAATGCGTGATATTTCAGCAGTCAAAGGTATTGCAGCACGCAGAGCTTCATTTATTATTAAGCATGATTACACCGCTTGGCTGGCTTGAGCGTGTGCCAACCTATAAGGAAAAAAAGCTGGAGTTAGAGGATAGAGACCTCAATAATTATGGATTTTTGGGCTATCCAGTATTAATGTCAGCAGATATTTTGCTTTATAGGGCAGCTAGTGTGCCTGTAGGTATAGATCAAGCGCCTCACCTAGAGATAACGCGTGAGATTGCTAGACGGTTTAATCATCTATATAATACTAATACATTGGTAGAGCCAGAGGCGTTATTGACTGAATTTCCAAAGGTCATAGGCGTTGACGGCAGAAAGATGTCAAAGACCTATGATAATGCCTTATATCTATCTGATACCCCAAAGGTTATAGAGAATAAAATCAAGACCATGAAGACTGACCCTGCGCGTCAAAGGAGAACCGATAAAGGCGATCCAAGACTATCTCCAGTATTTGAACTTCATAAGATTTTTTCTAGTGTTGAGGAGCGTGAATTTGTTACAAATGGCTGTAAGACAGCAGAGATTGGATGTCTTGACTGCAAAAAGATACTGATTAAAAATATTGTTGATGTTTTAACGCCTATCTGGGAAAGACGTGAACATTTTAAATCTCAAGGAATTTTAGGCGATATATTAAAAGAAGGCAATGATAGGGCAGGGAAGGCTGCGGAAGAGACGATGGAATTGATCAGGGCAGATATGAAATTGATTTAAAAAGGCATCTATAAGGACTCTGCCCTTGACCCGCAAAGGGTCTAAGACCCTTTGAACCCATTAAACAATATGAATAAAATTATACTTTTTGAATCAAAGAAAATTCGCCGCGCTTGGCACGATAATCAATGGTTTTTTTCCATTGTTGATGTTGTGGAATCTTTGACTAATTCAGCAAATGCCACAGATTATTTGAAAAAACTTCGCAAAAGAGACTCAGAACTTGGATTATACATAGTGACAAATTGTCCCCAGGTAGAAATGGTTACTGAATTAGGTAAAAAAAGGAAAACACTTGCTGGAAATGTGAGAAAAGAAACGGAAAAAGAAATTGGCAAAAGTGTAATTTCCAAAAAGAATTATTTGGAAAATGAAAAATCTCAAAATTTTTTAGATGATAATCAAAATTAACTTGAAAATTCCCTGTAGCTTGCTGCAGAGTAATAACTAAAGAAAAGAAAAAGCGGGTTCAAGTTTGTTTGTAACCTGAACCGAATAGTTGTTATTATTGAAAAACTATTTTTCATCGCCTAAGTTAAATTTATGAATACTAAAATCGCTCTTTTTAAAGGAAAAAAAATCCGTAAAACTATTCACAATGATGAATGGTGGTTTTCGGTAGTAGATGTTTGTACTGTTTTAACGGACAGTTCTGACGGAGGAGCATACTGGAGAAAGCTCAAACAAAGGTTAAATGCAGAAGGAAGTGAACTCGTGACATTTTGTCACGGGTTGAAAATAGAGGCTTTCGACAGTAAAATGCGTAAAACTGACTGTGCCAATACCGAAGGAATTTTTCGGATTATCCAGTCAATCCCATCTCCAAAAGCTGAACCATTTAAGCGCTGGCTTGCTAAAATTGGTTATGAACGCGTTCAAGAGATTGAAAATCCTGAACTGGCTGCCAAGCGCGCTCGTTCTATCTACAAAGCCAAAGGCTATTCAGATGAATGGATCGAAAAACGCATGCGCGGTATTGCTATCCGTGAGGAGCTTACTGATGAATGGCAAAAACGAGGAGTTAAGGAAGATCGCGAATATAGCATTCTCACGGCGGAAATCTCTAAGGCAACTTTTGGTATGACACCCAGTGAATACAAAGAATTGAAAGGATTGAAGCATGAAAATCTTCGTGATCACATGAATGACCTTGAACTAATCTTTTCTATGCTTGGCGAGGCTTCTACGACCGAGATTACGCGGAATAAGGATGTTCAGGGTTTTAAGGAAAGTAAAAAAGCTGCCCATAAAGGCGGTCAAATTGCAGGTGATGCTCGTAAAAAACTTGAAATTGAGAGTGGTAAAAAAGTTTCTACCAATGATAACTATCTTCAAGAGCCTCAGAATAAAAAACTCTTAAAATCTAACGATGATGATAATGATAATGATGTCTAAAAAAATCTTGTATAGCTTTTTGCCTTATAATACAGTAAACTAATCAATGGGAGATTAAAGATGAACTTTAAAGTAATATTAAACTCAAATGATGAAAGATGATTAATTAATAGTAATGAGGCTACTATTATTGACGGTACTACTGGAAAAGTTTATATTGGTTTGTTAGCAGTAGGATAACTTAGATAATTGGGAACAGATCATTGCTGACAGACTCTAATTAGCAATACCATAAATATTTATTTAGCCTTATCTAAAAAGACTATGCTATAATTAAAGACTTAATATATAACCCAAAATATTAATTACTTATAAGGAGGATGCACTATGCCACTTGATCCAAAGAAACATGCGGACTGGGAGATTGCTCAAGCCGCAGAACCAAACATGAAGAAGGTCCATGAACTTGCAGAAAGACTTGGACTTAAGGAAGATGAAATGCTTCCACATGGTCATTATATTGCTAAACTTGATTTCAAGGCAATTACAAAGAGACTTGCTGGAAGACCAGATGGAAAGTATATTGACGTTACTGCCATCACCCCAACCCCTCTAGGAGAAGGAAAATCCACTACTACTATGGGTCTAGTTCAGGGAATGGGTAAGAGAAATAAAAATGTTATAGCTGCAATAAGGCAGCCCTCTGGCGGTCCTACCATGAACATCAAGGGTTCTGCGGCTGGAGGCGGACTTTCACAGTGCATACCTTTAACTCCGTTTTCGCTTGGTCTTACTGGAGATATTAACGCAATCATGAATGCCCATAATCTTGGAATGGTTGCCCTTACTTCAAGGATGCAGCATGAAAACAATTATAACGATGCCCAGCTTGCGCAGAGAAAACTAAAGAGACTTGATATTGATCCGAAAAATGTGCAGATGGGATGGATTATAGATTTCTGCGCTCAGTCACTGAGAAATATAGTGATTGGCAGAGGCGCAAAAGATGACGGATTTCTTATGGAATCTCGTTTTGATATAGCTGTGTCTTCAGAGATAATGGCAATACTTGCAATAGCCTCTGATTTAAAGGATTTTAGAGAGAGAATGGGCAAGATTGTTGTTGCATACAGCAGGGCTGGCAAACCGATTACGACTGCAGACCTTGAAGTAGACGGCGCAATGACGGCGTGGATGGTAGATGCCTTAAATCCAAATCTGCTTCAGACAATAGAGGGACAGCCTGTATTAGTGCATGCTGGACCATTTGCTAATATCGCAATTGGGCAGTCGTCAATCATTGCAGATAGGGTAGGGCTGAAACTTGGCGATTACCATGTTACAGAATCTGGATTTGGCGCAGATATTGGTTTTGAAAAGTTCTGGAATCTGAAATGCCGTTATTCTGGTTTAACCCCGAATGCGGCAGTAGTTGTAGCGACTATTAGGGCGTTAAAATGTCATGGAGGCGCTCCGATTCCAGTTCCCGGCAAGCCAATTCCGCCAGAATATCAGGGTGAAAATGTAGGCTGGGTAGAAAAGGGATGCGAAAATCTTATTCATCACGTAAAAACCGTTAAAAAGGCAGGAATCAATCCTGTAGTATGTATAAATGCCTTCTACACAGATACCCCTAATGAGATAGCAGCAGTTAAGAAGATTTGTGAAAACGCTGGGGCAAGGGTTGCCACCTCGCGTCATTGGGAACTGGGAGGCGAAGGCGCGCTTGAACTAGCAGACGCGGTTATTGACGCATGCAACGAAAAGAATGATTTTAAATTGTTATATGACATAAAAGTGCCGCTGAGAGAAAGGGTAATACAGATTGCAAAAGAGGTATATGGCGCTGACGGAGCTGAATTCTCCCCTGAGGCAACTAAAAAGGCAAAGGCGATTGAGGCAGACCCAGAGCTAAGCAAACTTGGCACATGTATGGTTAAGACACATCTAAGCCTTACAGACGATCCTAATAAAAAAGGCGTTCCAAAGGGCTGGACATTAAATATTAGAGATATCTTAATCTATCAGGGCGCAGGATTTGTGGTTCCAGTAGCAGGCGCTATAAAACTGATGCCTGGAACTGGCTCTGATCCAGCATTTAGAAGGGTAGACGTAGACGTTGAGACTGGAAGGGTTAAGGGAGTATTTTAGGTCAGTCGAATGTCGACTCCCATTAAAGTCGAGGGTCGACTCCAACAAAAGAATATTGATTGTAGGGCGGGGCTTTATATATATAATAAAAAGCCCCGCTTTGTAGTTTTGTTTTTGGATGTAATTTATTTCAGAGGGGAGGCGCAGAGGAAGACTAAAAATAAATAAAAATATAATTTTTTTTAACATTGACTTTCATAAATTTATATTGTTATTATTACATATGGAAAAGAACAGAACAGACGACAAGATGCATATTAATAGTAACTCAACCCCTGTGATAATATTTCTTGTGATATGCGTTGTGACAATTGTTGTGTCAGTAGCTTACTTATCATATAATCCAGGAGAGGCGATACCGAGATTTGTATCTATAATATTGGTGCTTCTGTGTTACGGGTTTGTCGGTTATTTAATGCTAGTATATTTCTCGTACCGCATGTTAAGTCCTTTTGAGCGGCACAAGGCGGATATGAAGCAAATATCTGCTGGTAAATATTCCAAGAGATTGGTTTTGCGTGATGGCGATGAGTCTAATGTAAAATCCTTTTTCCTTGAGGTCAATACATTATTGGGCAATATGGAAAAGATGCGCCTGCATAATAACGCCTTATATAATAATATAAATGATTTGATCAAGAATTTAAATAAAGTCATGATTGATGATGATTGCGCCTCAAATCCTGATATAAAGAAATCTATCGCAACCCTTGAGATACGTTTAAAAGAGATATCAGAGGAGTTTAAGCCTGACGAATTGAGTTAGGTTGTCGTTTAATAGTAATTCCTTGTTGCGTGGCTTCTGGTTACATTTAAAAAATACAAGAAAAATACCCTTTTGCTTCGCATCCACCCTTTTTAAAAAAGGGGAATTAAATAAAGCTTAAAGACTTATATGACAATGCTCTATCTAAAACCAGTCTTAAATATTCTATTGATATTTACAACATTTGCCTTTGTACATTCAATAACTGTCTCCAATCGTTTTAAATTCTTTATAATAGGATTATTCGGTGAGAGATTTGTAAAAGGCTGCTATAGATTAATCTTTACATCCTTCAGCGTTATTATAACTGGTATAACATTTACGTTGATTGCTATACAGCCAAATGCAGGGCAGACGATTGAGCTTCCATATATTATCAGGATATTATGTCCTGTGTTTCAATTTATTGGATTAATATTGATAATACTGCCGTTTAAATACATAAATATACTTGAATTTACAGGCATATCACAGTTTTTTTCCTATATTAAGGGTAAAAAAATATCAGGCGACTTGGAGGGACTAAACCTTAAAGGACTTATTACGGATGGGATATTTGGTTATGTCAGGCATCCTCTTTATCTTGGCAGTTTTTTGATAATTACCTTTAATCCTAGCCCTGATATTAATAAAATAGCGCTAATAATTGCTGCTGATATCTATTTTATCATTGGAGGAATTATTGAGCAGCAGAGGCTTGTCAAGATATTTGGCGATGAATATATTGAATATATGAAGATCGTTCCAGCCTTTTTTCCAACTCTGAGAAGAATCAAAAGAATATAACGCAGTCTAATTACAATATGCTTAGGCGATGAGTAAAAATAAATTCCTCACAATGCTAGCCTTTTTATCCGTCTTCTGCGTTGTTCGTCGGTTACATATCCAGATATGCTCCCTCCTCACGCCTTCAAGCCGAATAAAAATTCTAACCAAATTGTGGAACTTATTTTTTCTCAGCGCCTAACGTTGTTGATTTATTATCAATAATATTGTAGAATAATGCATGAGTATCCTTAATGATAGAATAAAAGCAAGAAAAGATGATATTAATCAGCAATTCTCGGTCAAGCATAAAAAATAGTAAATGAACATATAAGTTTATTAATACCTGCCATAAAAACATACAAAATAAGAATAATGACAATAATTTAACATTTTCAATTCAAAAAAGTATCTGT
>Ga0315281_10003145_pt1 | contig 24273 bp, 20 predicted proteins | sample YL17G07_0_MG_FD_204540 | JGI IMG/M metagenome (GOLD analysis project Ga0315281, IMG submission 204540) | Sediment microbial communities from Yellowstone Lake, YNP, Wyoming, USA - YL17G07_0 | ecosystem: Environmental > Aquatic > Freshwater > Lake > Sediment | place: USA: Wyoming | collected... | reverse complement strand
TCTCCCCCATCGGGCTGCACCAGCAGTGCATAGCCTTGCCATCAGCCAGTTTTATTTTTTTGCCTACACCCGGTATGCATTTTTCTGCGGCAATGAAGCCCAGTAATTCTGTCGGCAGAATGTCATTGGCCATTTCTCCCAGCAAGAGGCGTGAGCCTTCACCGGAAAACAGATTACGCGCGGTCTGATTGGCAATGGCGATCATGCCATCCTGACTGATGCCGATGACGGCCACCGGCAGATGCTCCAGTATTTCCTGCGATACCCGCAGCACGTCCAGATTGCGCATGACTTCGCGGGTTTTTTTCTCCACGCGCTGTTCCAGGTCATGGTTAATTTCCAGCAGCTTGTCGTTTGCCTGCTGCAGCTCCATGCCCAACCTGGCATTTTCCATTTTCATTTCGTGATAACGGAACGCCTCTTCCACGTTGGCACGCAGCAAATCATCTTCCCACGGCTTGGTGAGAAATTTGTAGATGGCACCGCGATTGATGGCGTCTGTCACCGAATTCAATTCGGTATACCCGCTCAGCACGATACGCACGGTATCCGGGTGCAGCTCTTTCACTTTGCTGAGGAATTCCACGCCGGTCATTTCAGGCATACGCTGGTCGGAAATGATCACGCCCACTTTGTTTTGCGCCAGCAACTCAAGGCCTGCCTTGCCGCTATTGGCGCGGAGTATGGTGTAGCCATCGCGCCGCAACAGACGCACCAACGCAGAGGTAATATTTTCTTCGTCGTCTACCAGTAACAGCGTACGTTCCATCATGCCTCCCCGGATGTACTTGAAGCAGACAAGCTCAGACTTTCACCCTTTTGCAGCAAACGCGTCATCTCCGCTGCGGGTACCGGTCGGCTGAATAAATAGCCCTGAATTTCATCGCATTTCATTTCCCTCAAATAATGCAGCTGTTCAAATGTTTCCACGCCTTCTGCGATTACCTTCAATCCCAGACTGTGCCCGAGCGCGACAATGGCAGTCACAATTGCCACATCCTCCTGGTTGTCCTCAAGATCACAAATGAATGACTGGTCTATTTTGAGCGTGTTGATCGGGAAGCGCTTCAGGTAGCTCAGGCTTGAGTAGCCTGTGCCAAAATCGTCTATGGCCAGGCTCACGCCCATCTCGTGCAATTTGTTCAGCGTCACTGTCGCTTCATCTGCGTTTTTCATGATCAGGCTTTCGGTCAATTCAAGTTCCAGTGTACCCAGACCCAAATCCAGACCTGTTTCATTGCAGATGCGCTGCACCATGCCGGATAAATCTGCCTGCCTGAATTGCAATGCAGACAAATTGACCGCGATGCGCACCGAAGCAAACCCGCTTTGCACCCATAAGGCACCCTGTTTGCAGGCAGCACGCAGCACCCATTCACCCACTGGCAGCATCAGTCCGGTTTCTTCCAGCAATCCAATAAATTCCAGGGGCGGCACCAGTCCGCGTTCCGGGCTTTGCCAGCGCAGCAGGGCTTCCGTGCCGATTATTTTTCCGCTCACCAGGTCAACCTTGGGCTGGTAATACAGCACAAATTCTTCACGCTCCAATGCGCGGCGCAGCGAGGTCTCCAGCGTGAGGCGCTGCCATGCCATCGCATTCATCTGTGCTGCGTAGTACTGGAAGTTATTTCGCCCCTCGCTCTTCGCATGCGCCAGTGCCGCGTCTGCATTCTTGATCAGCATGGTCGTGTCCGGCCCGTCCAACGGGTAAATACTGATGCCGATGCTGGTACCTGCAAAAATTTCGCTGTCGCCCAGCGAGATCGCATCCCGTGCAAAGGAATCCAGAATTTTCTGCGCGAGATCTCCCGCTTCATGCGCATTCCGCATATCGCCCAGCACAACAGCGAATTCGTCCCCGCCTATGCGCGCCACCGTGTCACCGGCACGTAATAGACTTTCCAGCCTGAGTGCAACACTCTGCAACAACTGGTCGCCAATGGGATGGCCGAACGAATCGTTGACCTGTTTGAAGCGGTCAAGATTCAGCAGCATGACCGCCGCCATGCAATCATCGCGCTGAGCCTGCTCTAATACCCGTTCCAATCGGTCATAGAACAACAGACGGTTGGGTAAACCCGTAAGTGGGTCGTAATGCGAGATGTGTTGAATCTGGCTTTCTTTGCGCGCTACCGCAGCAGTCAGTTCCAGATTGATATGCTCAAGTTGTTTTTTTGCACTCTGAATTTCCTCATGCAGATGCGCTTCCTCCAGCACTAACTCATAGTGCCTGAAGGCCTCGTGCACAGTCGCACACAAGGCATCGTTATCCCACGGCTTGTTCAGAAACTTGTACACCGCACCCCGGTTAATCGCATCGGTTACCGAGTTCAGGTCTGCATAGCCGCTCAATACCATGCGGATGGTTTTGGGGTATAGCTCCCTGACCCGGCTTAGAAATTCAACTCCCGTCATTTCGGGCATACGCTGATCCGACACGATAACCCCAACCGCATGCTGGGCCAGCAACGCCAAACCTTCTACGCCACTATGAGCGCGTAAAATTTTATAGCCATCCCCCCGCAGCATACGTGCCAGTGCAGCGGTAATATCCTCCTCGTCATCAACCAGTAACAGCGTGCGTTCCATCATGTCACCTCACCCTATCTAATACTCCGTCATTCCCGCGTGCGCGGGAATGACGCCATGCTCACCCGAATGTTTTGATAACTGAAGATTGGAAAAAAATGATCTCCTGAATGGAGCAACAAGCCGCCAAACTGGTTTGGAGTATCTGATGGGAAAAAAACCGGTGTATACACAATTCCCCCGCATGATGAATGAACGGCAAGGCAACGGGGTTTGGGTTGCGTACACCCGCAACTTATCAAAGACCGACAAACAAAGTCAAGTAAAAGATTTCCATAATTAACTCGGGCTGTTGCGAGTATCAAGCTTGTCTCAAATAAACTTTATGCAGTAGACTGAAAAATCCCGATCATTTTCACACAGAGATTAACGTCATATGCAATTCACTCCCATCAAACAGGACGAATTAACAGTAGGCCAAGCTATACCGTGGCCGCTCTGCGATCCATCGGGTAAAGTCTTGCTGGAGCAAGGTTCCAAGCCGGAATCAGCCGCGCAAATACAATCCCTGATTGAAAGTGGCGCAGGACGTTATCAGGACAGCCAGCCTGAGCAGCCCAACAGGACAGAGTCAGCCAAGCAGGCACAACATGAGTCAGGCGGATTTTCGTTAGACCATATCAAACCGAAAATCGGCGACTCGATGCAGTTGCAACTTCAGTCTGGAACAGATAATCACCGCAGCTTTGTCACCCTGATCGGCTATCTTGCGGATCAAAGCGTCATTGTTACCATGCCGGTGATACATGGCCATATTATGCTGATACGCGAAGGACAGTCTTTCATTGTGCGTTTCTTCAGCGGAAAGAATGCCTACGCCTTTTCGGCAACAGCAAAGAAAGTAACCAGCATCCCTTACCCTTACCTGCATTTGTCCTACCCCCTCGAAGTACGCGGGCTGGTTGTGCGCAGCAGTTCGCGTGCCCATGCGCATATTAACTGCCATGTCTCTATTGAAGACGGCGACAGTTACAAATGCGTTGCCCGCGACATCAGCATCGGCGGAGCATTGATTGCAATCCGGGAACAATTTGGCAAGGTGGGTGAAACATTGTTGCTGAAGTTGCCCGTGCAAATTAATGAAACCGAGCATATGCTCAACTTGAATTGCCAGATTCGTTCGAACAATGCTGCTCCTGTAACAGCAAATGAAGCGCCCACATACCTGCTTGGCCTGTCATTTGAAAATATGACCGGCCAGGACACCCTGGTTATCTCTGCTTTGCTGTACCAGAGCCTGGTCAGCGATAAAGATATATTTGATTGAATTTACAAGGGTCAGGTGTACGCTTTTTAAGGTATGGCTTCACCTCTTCGAGGTGAAGCACGACCAACTTCTAACCCAGATTTCATTAAGCCGAAAATATCGTCATTCTCACCCAGACGGGAATGACGGCTACTATAAAGGTTTTTGTCATGAATTATAAAAAATATCAATAATGGTCTATTTGGATTGATAGATGAATTGCCGGAGTTGTTTTTTTCATGCGAGAATAGGCCTGGCAGCAAGCGGAGGCTGGCGTGTTTCAGCCAATCCGTGAGCCACGGCAATCAATGCGAATACCCACAAGGATATTTCTGACCCATGCACACAGAAACCATATTGATCGCCGAAGACGACAGGCTGATTTTATTTTCCCTCGCCAAGGGCTTGCGCGCGGCAGGCTATACCGTTATCGAAGCGGATAACGGCGAGCGTGCCATTGATACATGCAGCGACATCACCCCCGACCTGGCGATACTGGACATGCGCATGAAAGGATTGTCGGGTCTGGATGTCGCAAAATGGCTGAACGAAAACACGGCGACACCTTTCATGTTTCTCTCTGCCTACGACGATCAGGAAACCGTGCAAAGCGCGACTTCGGCCGGCGCCATGGGTTATCTGATCAAACCGGTAGATGTGCATAAAATATTGCCCGGCATACGTGCAGCGCTTGCCAGGGGCGAGGAAATCCGCAAGCTGAGAGAAGCGGCACAGCATCTCACTTATACCCTGAACAACAGCCGCGACATCAGTGTTGCGATGGGGATTTTGATGGGGCGCATGAACATCGGGCAACAGGAGTCTTTTGAATTAATCCGCCGCAGCGCCCGCGACCGCCGACGCAAGACCATTGAGATCGCGGCGGATATTATCAGCGGCAAGTTCGATGCTTGAGTTTACCCCAAATAATCCAATAGGCTCAAACCCCTCCCAGCCTCCCCTTGCACCCGCAAGGAGTACGCTGGTGGGTCCCCCGCTGCTGTGCAGCGACCCTTCCTCTGTCAGGGGAGGAGCGAGCTTTGCTCTCCCCCTGACAAGGGGGAGTTGGAGGGGGTTTTGTTCTAATGGATTTTCTGGGTTTATGCACCAGCGCTAACCCGACATGCCCCGCCCGCCAAAACCGGAATGTGTCCTGATCGTCGAGAATGACCAGCAGATCGCGCAGGACATCGCCTTGCGCATTGCAGAGCTGGGCTATGGCATCGCCGGCATCATGTCGTCCGTCGAAGAAGCTCTGGAGAAAATCAAGCAACTCAAGCCCGATCTCATCCTGATAGATTTCATGATTGCAGGCAGCATGAATGCTATCGAAACAGCCGGGAAAATCCGGCTCACCGCCAATATCCCGGTGATATTTCTCACAGGCAATTCAGACCATGAAGCGGTCGCGCGCGCCCTGACCGGCAGCCCGTTCGCCTGGCTGCAAACACCTGTGAATGAACGCGAGCTTGAGCTCAAACTGGAACTGACTCTGCTGCGCCACCGCATGGAAGAACAGACCCGCATCACTCGCATGACATTGGAGCGACGGGTCTCCGAAATCACCCGGGAACTGGATTCAAGCAAACAAGCCTTGCAGAAACTGGTCACTCAACGGCACAGGGATCAAACCTCCTTGCAGCGTTTCAGCGATGCACTGGAGGACTCTTCCGACTCCATCTACCTGATCGACCGCGTCAGCATGCGTTTCATAGACGTTAACCAGACCGCCTGTGAGCGCTCTGGCTACAGCAGGGAGGAGCTGCTTGAAATGGGCCCGCATGATATCAAGCCCTCTTTCAACCGGCAGATGCTGGAGCATGAGTTCGACAAAATTGCCGCTACCCAGAATCGCTTCGGCATCATCTATACCATACACAAATGCAAGAATAACGAAATATATCCGGTAGAAGTACGCTTGCGCGCATCGGAAGCGGAAGCTCGCGCTATCATCGTGGCCATCGCCCGCGACATGACCCTGCATCATCAAAATGAAAAAGCCTTGCGCCAGAGCGAGGAGCAGTTCCGCCAGATCTCGCAAAACCTGCAACATGTATTGTGGATACGAGACATCGAAACCGAGCAGGTCATTTATATCAGCAGCGCTTTTGAAAAAATCTGGGGCCGTCCCGTTGAGCAGGTATACGAGCTGCCGCGCATGCTGTTTGCCGACATCCATCCCGATGATCGCGAACGCGTTACCTCCTCCATGCAACGCATGTGGGGAGACAATCATGATATGGATGCGGAGTACCGCCTGCTGCGCAGCGACGGACAGATACGCTGGCTATGGACGCGTACCTTTGCCATACGCGATGATGAAGGCAAGGTGTACCGCATCGGAGGCATGACAGAAGACATCACCACACGCAAGGATGATGAAGAGAAGCTGCGCCTCAGCGAAGAAAAATTTCACCTGCTATTCGAACGCTCACCGATAGGCATAGGGCTGCTTTCTATTAACAGGCAAATTACTGAGATCAACCCTGCCTTCTGCAATATGCTTGGCTACAGCCATGATGAATTGATCGGAAAAAATATTAATGATATTACATACCCTGATGATCGAAACATCAGCACGGAATATACGGAGAAATTGTTCGACGGCGCAACGCCCAGCTATACCATCGAGAAAAGGTATATGCGCAAAGATGGCTCACCCTTGTGGGCCAGAAGCACCGCCACTATTATCCGTGACCACCATCAACGCCCCCTTTATGGCTTGGGCATGATACAGGACATTGATGAAATGAAGCAGGCGGAAACTGTGCGCCTGGCGCACGAAAGCGCACAGAAAAAAGCACTGGTGCGCGAGGTGCATCACCGTATCAAGAATCATCTGCAAGGTGTGACAGGTTTGATGTACCAGCATGCCATGAACAACAGCCATTGCAGCAAGGTGATCGAAGAGGCCATCGCCCAGATTAACGTGGTCGCCACCATACACGGCTTGCAGGGAAAGGAATCGGGCGAAGATATCGATCTGCTGCAAATGCTCACCGCCATCAGCCAGTCACTCAAGGAATTCATGCCCACACGTGCAATTTCTCCGATCTGTATTACCGGCGATCTTTCCCCGTATCTCAATCGGGATGAGTCCGTGCCGGTCGCACTTGCACTGAATGAACTGATGGTCAACGCTGCCAAACATGGCGGCGAGCCCATGAAAATATCGTTGCACTGCAACAACGATCGCGCCCTCATCCGTATCGAAAATCGAAGCGTCCAGACCATGACAAAAATACTTCCGGGTTCAGGACTGGAGCTGGTCAAAGGGCTACTGCTAACCGAAGGAGCCAGCTTCAGATACGAATACATCGACCAGCGCTTCCTGGCTGAGATCATATTGACGCCTCCCGTCATACAATTACAAAGAACAACAAAGTGAAGACTATTCTGTCATACCCGGTGTATCCAGCAGATTCGTCATTCCCGCCTGCACGGGAATGACGAGTCCGATGGATTATCCGGGTTCAATTATAGAAAGCACATCAAAACGTGTTCACCGCACTCAAACAAAAATTCCGCAACTGGGCTTTCCGTCGTACGGTTGAAACCGGTTCGGTGGTGCTCAACCAGCGGCGCATCTACATCCTGCCTACACGGCAGGGTTTCGGTTTTGCCTTTATATTGGTGCTGATGCTGCTGGGAGATCTTAATTACAATCTGAGTCTGGGGTATGTGCTCACCTTCCTGCTTGCCACCGCCGGAGGCATGAGCATGCTATATGCCTTCCGCAATATGGCACAACTGGAAATACATGCGGGTCATGTTGCTTCAGTTTTTGCAGGTGAGTATGCGCAGTTCGTGTTTCACTTCAACAATCCAGGCACACTCTCACGTTATCAGATTCATTTGCAGGATGACGGCGGTCATCACACCGTTTTTGATCTCTGCGCCCAACATTCCACCCCTGTTCAACTTGCCATACCTGCCACACAGCGCGGCTGGCTGGATAGCGGACGCCTGACCCTTTACACCGAGTTCCCGCTTGGCCTGTTCCACGCGTGGTCGTATATCCATTTCGACGTGCGCTGCCTGGTCTATCCCAAGCCTGCCGAAGCACACCCCCTGCCTGCCTCTTCCGCACAAAATGGCAATGGCAGGGAAATGGGGTCAGGTGATGAAGACTTTGCCGGGCTGCGCAATTATGTGCAAGGAGATGCGCTGCAGCGCATCGCCTGGAAGACGCTGGCACGCGGACAGGGCTTGCAGGTGAAGCAGTTTTCCGCACAGCAGGGCCAGGAGTTGTGGCTGGATTGGGCGCTTTTGCCGCAGCTTGCAACCGAGCGAAAACTGGAATTGCTCACGCGCTGGCTGCTGGATGCCGATGCTCAAGGCCTGCTGTATGGCTTGCGCTTGCCGGGAGTAGAACTGGCCCCCCGGCACAGTCCGGCGCATCGTGCGGAATGCCTGCGCGCATTGGCTCTATTTGGACTGGATAAAACGTGATGAAAATTTTTAATTTTTTCCTGCGCGGGAATCGTACTGTAAGCTCAAACCCCCTCCAGGCCCCCTCGCAAGCTCTCCCCCTTGCACCCGCAAGGAGTACGCTGGTGGGTTCCCCGCTGCTGTGCAGCGACCCTTCCTCTGTCAGGGGGAGAGACAATATCGCTCCTCCCCTGACAAGGGGAGGTTGGGAGGGGTTTGGTTTTAGGGGATTATCAGGGATAAACAAACTCACTCCGTCGCTCGTCTATAGCCTGGTCATCAGCATCCTGCTGGTGATCGCCCCCCATGCCGAGCACCTGCCTTGGCCCATCACTATTCCATGTGCGATCTTTTTGAGTTGGCGTTTTTACTTGACCTATAGCGGCAAAGAGCTGCCGCCGCGCTGGCTGTTATTCGGCATCACGCTGGCAGGTGCGGCAGGCATATTTCTAACCTACCATACGCTGTTCGGACGCGAAGCCGGGGTGGCTTTGCTGGTGCTGCTGTCTACGCTCAAGCTGCTGGAGTTGCGTTCCACGCGCGATGTGACTTTGCTGATATTGCTCAGCTTCTTTATTATCATCACCAACTTTTTCTATTCGCAAAGCATCCCCACCGCGCTGTATATGCTGGCCACCTTGCTGCTGATCCTGTCCACCTGGATACACATGCACACCGGCACGTTGTCATTTAAGCCGCGCCTGCGCATTGCAGGCTTGCTTTTGCTGCAAGCGGTTCCGCTGATGCTGGTGTTGTTTGTGTTGTTTCCCCGCGTGCAAGGCCCGTTGTGGGGCTTGCCGCAGGATGCCTACTCCAGCAGCGGACTTTCCGATTCCATGTCTCCCGGCACATTGAGCAAGTTATCGCTGTCGCAGGCTGTCGCGTTCCGCGTGAGTTTCGACGGCACGCCGCCGCCGCACGCGCAAATGTACTGGCGCGGCCCGGTGCTGTGGAATTTTGACGGCGTCACCTGGACTAGCGGAACGAAGATGCGCAGCAAGCTGCCGCAATTGGACATACTGGACAGTCCGGTCGATTACACGGTTACGCTGGAACCGCACAATAAAAGGTGGCTGTTTGCGCTGGACCTCCCCACGAAACTTTCCATACCCTATGCGATGACGGATGATTTCCAGCTTGAAAGTAAAGAACCGGTCAATGCACGGATACGCTATCGGGCTCATTCACAACTGGGTTATCGCGCCAACGTGGAAGAAGCGCCTTCCCAACTGCAACGCGCGCTGGAGCTGCCGCATACGCTCAATCCCCGCGCGCGCAAGCTTGCAACCGAGTGGCGCGCCAGCATGCCCAATGATGAGGCTATCGTGCGCACTGCCTATAGCTATTTCAATCGCGAACAATTTGTTTATACGCTGGAACCTCCGCTGTTGGGTGCAAATGGCATCGATGAATTTCTGTTTGAATCACGCAAGGGGTTCTGCGAACACTATGCTTCCAGTTTTGTATTTCTGATGCGCGCAGCCGCTATACCTGCACGTGTGGTGACAGGTTATCAGGGCGGCGAAGCTAACGACTATGGCGGCTACACGATTGTGCGCCAGGCGGATGCGCATGCCTGGGCCGAGGTCTGGTTGGCGCGGCGCGGCTGGGTACGCATCGATCCCACCGCATCCATTTCGCCGGAGCGGGTGCAGAGCGGTCTCAGCGCGGCGATGCCCGACAGCCTGATGCTGCCTTTTTTTGCGCGCACGCAATCGTCGTGGCTGCTCAATCTGCGTTTCAATCTGGATATGATCAACCACCAGTGGAACCAATGGGTGCTGGGCTACGACCCGGAGCGCCAGTTTGCATTTCTCACCCGCCTCGGTATGGAAGATGTCAGCTGGCAGAAGATGGCGATTAACCTGTTGATCGGTGTGGCGCTACTGGTGGGGTTGTTTTCGCTGTTATTGCTGCGCCATTTATACAAACCCTCAAGCGATCCGGCGCAAATTCTCTATCTGCGTTTTTGCCGCAAGCTGGCGCGGGCCGGTACGGGGCGCGCTGCCCATGAGGGGCCGCAGGATTTCGCCAAGCGTGCCGCAAACATACATCCGCAGCTTGCGCCCGCGATCCATAGTATTACTGCACATTATCTGTCCATGCGCTATGAAAACCTTTCAGATGCAGCCGGATTGCGTGCCTTGCGCCGCGAAATAGCCTCATTCAAGCTATAATTGCTTATTAAATAACTCACCGAACATCTATGCAAATCACCCGCCGCCTGGAATTTGATGCAGGCCACCGCATCCCCAACCACAACAGTCAGTGCAAGCATCTGCATGGTCACCGCTACGCGCTGGAAATCACCCTCTGCGGCGATATCATCACGCAGGAAGGGCTATCCGAGCAGGGTATGGTGATGGATTTTTCCGATGTCAAACGCATAGCGAAGGAACAGGTGGTGGATGCATGGGATCACGCTTTTTTGGTGTATCGCGGCGATACGAAGGTGCTGGAATTTCTGAATAGCATCGCAGATCACAAAACCGTGGTGCTGGATGTTGTGCCAACGGCGGAAAACCTGGCACAGGCGGCGTTCAAGCTGCTTGACCTCGCTTATCGCGACACGTATAACAATCACCTGACCCTGCAAAGAGTGCGCTTGTATGAAACACCAAACAATTGGGCAGATTGCCTGCGCAACGACTAGTTTTCAGAAAAAGAGTATTATCGGATGCAAATTGTCGATTAGACTCAGGTCAGGTTCGTAGGTCGGGCTTTAGCCCGACAGTGAAAATCGGGTTAAAACCCGACCTACAATGCGGTGGTAAGTCAAAATTTATGGCAGAACTTTCTTCCGAGCTGAATAAAAGACTATCCGATGCTGTCGGTAAGATGCCCGCATTTCCCAAAAGCGTACAGCGTATTCTTGAACTTTCGCGCGACCTGAATTGCCCGCCCAAAGAATTGGTCTCGGTCATCGAAAAAGATCCGGTGATGACGATGAAGCTGTTGCACATCATTAACTCTGCCTACTACAGTTTTCCCAAACAAATCACCTCGGTCAATCAGGCCATCGTTTTTATCGGTCTCAATACCATCAAAAATATGGCGTTGTCGTTCGCCGTAATCGGGGTATTACCGCAACAGAATTCCGCCGGTTACGATATGCAACGCTACCTGATGCACTCGCTCGTTACCGCCAGCCTCGCGCGCATTCTGTGCCAGAAGTTTAACAAGGATGGCACCGATCCGGGCGATTGCAGCCTGGCCGGACTGCTGCACGATTTTGGCAAAGTGGTGTTTGCGCAATTTATGCCTGCAGAATTCAAACTGGCATTGAGTTACAGCGCAGAACACAAAGTCCCCCTGCACATCGCCGAACAACAGATCATCGGGGTAGATCACAGCGAGGTAGGCGCGATGCTGGTGGAAGGATGGAAATTCCCCAAAAATCTCAGCTATGCAATTCGCAGCCACCATAAACCGGAATTCTTCAATTCAACTTTGCAATGCTGTCTGTATGTGGCCGATCAGCTTAGCCAGCATAAATCGCTGAACTATAGCAGTAGCAACAACTATGAAATAGTGGAGGAATTGCCTCCCGCTCTTGTTGCACGTTTTGGCGGCAATCTGGACGAAATCATAGTAAAATTAGGCGATCTTTCCAATGTGATGGCAGAAGCCCAAGCCTTCGCACAGACCAGCAAAGTGGCCCAAACATGAAAATAAAATTCTGGGGAGTACGCGGATCAATTCCCTCCCCCGGACCCTATACACAGCGTTATGGCGGCAATACAACCTGTATTGAAGTGCGCACCGACGATAACGAACTGATCATACTGGACGGCGGTACCGGCATCTTTACCTTTGCGCAGCAATTACTCCAAGAGTTACCCATCACCGCGCATATCTTCAATACGCACAGCCATTGGGATCATATACAGGGCCTGCCATTTTTCATCCCCATTTTCATCCCCGGCAACACGATACATTTGTACGGCGCATTCGATCCCATCTCCGGCGCGGGGCCGGAGCGCATCATGAATATCCAGATGCAATACAGCTATTTTCCCGTGCGCGAAGCGGAAATGCGTTCACGCATTCATTACGTAACCGTGATGCCACATGAAGTCATCAAAATAGGCGCAACCAGTATCACGCCCACGTTGCTCAGCCATCCTGTGGTTAATATGGGTTATCGCATCAACTGCAACGAAAAATCAATTTTTTTCACCGGCGACCACGAGCCTCATTACAATATCTATGAGCCCGGCGAAGACGGCTTTGACGACTATCAGGCATTGATTGAAGAGCAGCGCTTATCTATCGAAGCAGCCATGAAAGGCGTGGATGTTTTGATCGCCGACTCTTCCTATACCCTGGACGAGTACCCGTCAAAAAAAGGCTGGGGGCACGGCACTTTCGATAGTTGCATCGAATTGGCCCAAGCCGCCAATGCAAAAATTTTGTATTGCACCCACCACGAACCTACCCGCAGTGACGACGATCTGGAAAAGGTATTTGCCGAAGCAGTGGCACGCCACGATTGCAAAAATCTGGATGTGCGTTTGGCGCGCGAGGGGGATGAAATTTTTATTTAGTATAACTCTGTCAACGAGCGAAACGTTACAACTGTTTCAGGCCAGTTCTTTATTGACCTGCCCATATTCCGCGCTCTCCACCCTGTTACGCCCCTGCTTCTTGGCTCGATACAAGGCATAGTCCGCCGTTTGCAACAGGGTTTCCAGCGATAGCTTGTCATTGGGCATCACTGAAGCGACACCGCAACTCACGGTCACACGCTTCAGTTTTGACTTGACGTGCGGCATGTTCAAATCTTCGATACGCTGGCGCAATAAATTGGCGACCCATTTGGCGCCATCCGCATCCGTTTCGCCCAACGCAAATACAAACTCTTCACCGCCATATCGTGCAACCAGATCGCCGGGGCGCGGTGCTGCGCGTACCATCTGCGCAGCAACTGCTTTCAAACATTCATCGCCGGCCTGATGTCCATAATTGTCGTTATAGAGTTTGAAGAAATCAACATCAACCATCACCAGTGAAAATGGCTTCTTCATGCGCTCACAGCGCCGCCATTCACGCAGGGATAATTCATCATACATGCGCCTGTTGGAAAGGCCCGTTAAGCCGTCGGTGGCAGACAAAAGTTGCAGCTCCTTGTTTGCCACATTGAGCTTGTAGGTAAGATCAAGCAATGAACGTTGCATTTCAACCAGACGGCGCATTGCAATCACCTTGGCTTTCAGTACAATCTCGCTGATCGGCTTCATCAGGTAATCGTCGCCGCCCGCATCGATACCGCGCGCCAAGTCTTCATCCTTGGTCATGCTGGTCAGAAAAATAATTGCCGTCCAGTCTTTTTTCTTTTCCATCGCGCGTATTTCACGGGCCACTTCAAAGCCGTCGATATCGGGCAGTCTTCCATCCAGCAGAATGATATCCGGGCGTTCACTGCGGTAAACTTCCAGCGCGTCTTTGCCGGTTTCCGCAGTCAAGGGTTGTATTTCCATGTTTTCCAGATAATTGCAAATCGCTTTCAGCGTTACCTTGCTGTCTTCGACCACAAGCACCTTAAGCTCGGTAGTCTTGCTTGCCATAACACATCCTCTCAATATGATGTTTTGTGGAAACTATGAACCAGTCTTTTGCATGACATCCCTTGCCAGGCACAGGTCGCGCCAGGTTTGCGCCTTGTTCAACGGCGATAGCAACAGGGCGGCCGGGTGATGTGTAATGATAAGCGGAATCGGCGATTGCAGATTATTTTTTTCCTTACCACGATATTCGTGCACCTTGCCCAGCAGGCTGCTCCACTCTCGATCATCGCCTAACAATGCAGTGGCGGCAGCATGGCCCAGCGCAACGATTATTTTTGGCTGTATCAATTGTATTTGCCGCGCCAGATAAGGCGCGCAGCGTGCGATTTGATCTGCCTGCGGCCCACGCGTGATTGAGCCGGTGCACTTTACAATGTTGGACAGATACACATTGATGCTGCGTTTCAGTTTAATGGCGGCGAGCATGTTATCCAGCAATTGTCCGGCCTGACCGGCAAACGGCTCACCCTGCACATCATCATCCTCTGTTGGCCACGATCCTACAAACATCCAGTCAGCCTTGACGTCTCCGCTGCCAAACACTGTTTGCGTAGAACCCGCGCGCAGTGCGCATGCCGAGCAATTCTTTACACGTTTTTTGAGTGCGGGCCAGTCGAGATTGCTGCAATCATCCGACTGATCTTCAATTATAACTTGCTGCGCTATACGCGACTCGGCTCTGGCAACGGGAACAGGAGTTTCCAAAACGGCTTCGCCGCCATTCGCGGCTATGGTCGCATTTCTTCGTTGCCACAAAGGGTATAGATTCAGCTCGCGCAGAACATCTTCTCTTCGGCGCGCACTTTCGATATCTGCCACAGGCGATGCACTCATTCCAGTTTGTACTCCATCACGATTGCATCTTCGCGTCCATGCGCTGCCGGGTAATAACCGCGCCGCAAGCCAATATCAGTAAAGCCGACTTTACGATACAACGCAATGGCTGCAGCATTGGAGGAACGCACTTCAAGCAGCATGCGTATAAATTTTTGATTACGAGCCAGCATCAGCATATCCTGTAATAATTTTTTGCCCAGCCCTGTACGTTGCATCGTTTTGGCAATACCGATGTCGAGCAATTGCACCTCATCCAGCGCAGGCATCATCACCGCGTAACCCACTATCTCATTCGCAACAGCATACACTTTGCAGATATAGCCGCTTGCCAGGGAATCTGTAAAATTTCCCCGCGTCCATGGATGACTATGCACCTGCATCTCTATACGCTGAACTTCATCCACATCAACAAGTGTCATATCGCGCAACAGCATGGTTGGTTCGCTACCCATTCAAACACACTTTCATCCAGCTAATACTCCCTCTCCCGCCTTGCGGGGAGAGCGTAGCGAGGGGGGCGAAGCCGAGGAGCGTAGCGGAGGGAGAGGGCGTGCTGTACCGGTAAAGCTGGAATGGCATCACAATATCAATCGCTCACTGGTTTTAAGTGCGACCTTGTCGCGCAAATATAGCGGCATCGCTTGTGCTGCATCCACACCCAATCCGGCCGCAAACATCGGCGCAGCAAGCTCGACAATTGCGCTGGCTTGCGGCACGCAATGTGCATCAATGTTGGCAAGCTGTCCCTCATAGCGCGCTTGCAACAGCGTGCCATGTGCGGAAAAACCACTCCCTGCCCCCAACCAACCGCCACCCTCGACTGCGGGTGTGTTTTGCGGCAAACACAAACAAGGGTCACACACTGTAGTCCATTCATTGCCGTGTTTTTCATACACGGCAAAATATACCTCAGCCATGCGCGCATCGAGTGCTGCAACTACTTTATTTTTACCCGAGCCTTGCGCAACAGCCTGCAAGGTGCAGATACCGATAACTGGAAGGTTGGCTCCCAGCGCCAAACCCTGCGCCACGCCGCACGCTATGCGCACACCGGTAAAGGAACCCGGCCCCTCGCCGAATGCAATGCCATGCATATCCCGTATCCCGCATCCCGCATCCTGCAACACCGCGTCAAGCATCGCCATCAACAGCTCGGAATGCTTCTGCCCCGCTTCTTCGCAGTGGCTCGTCACTATGCCGTCTTGCCATAATGCAACCGAGCAGAATTCAGTCGAAGTTTCCAGCCCCAAAATTCTCATGCTGCAACCAAAATCAGTGCCACAGCTTCTGCTGCAATCCCTTCACCGCGCCCGCTAAAGCCGAGTTTCTCCGTGGTGGTTGCTTTTACATTGATCGCATTCATCGGCACACCCAAATCTGTCGCAATGTTCTCCACCATTTTGCCTATATGCGGAGCCATTTTAGGTGCCTGCGCTATGATGGTTGCGTCTACATTGCCGATGCGAAATCCGGCGTTGCCGATCAGGCGCGATACTTCGCGCAACAAAATGCGGCTGTCGATGTTTTTGAATTTTGCATCGGTGTCGGCAAAGTGCTTGCCGATATCTCCCAGCGCCGCCGCACCCAATAGCGCATCGCAAATCGCATGCAACAAAACGTCCGCATCGGAATGGCCGAGCAAGCCTTTTTCATACGGGATATCCACGCCGCCGATAATCAGCTTGCGTCCAGGCACCAGCTGGTGCACATCGAAACCATGTCCTATTCTCATTGCATACCCTTTTCACTCGTTTCGCAGCGCGGTAGACGACGCTTTGCTGCACCTAGTGTAGTGTTACTTTTTGACAGCACTTATGTGCTACTCCCGAGCGTAGGAGCCCGATTCACCTCGAAGAGGTTCTTGTGCCCTTTAGGGTATCGGGCGATTGCTCTTTTAACAATCGCGCAGAAATCTGCGCTCCTACAATGCCGCTCTAGCTATTCGTATAAATTCCAGATTGCTTGCAACACTACACTAGCCCACCCTAAATATTCTCTTTTAACAACAACTCCGCCAACTGCATATCCTGCGGATAAGTGACCTTGAAATTTGTCGAATCACTGTTCACCAACTTCGGCTTAAATCCCAATGCTTCAATTGCCGAGGCTTCATCTGTGACATTGGGCGCGGTTTGCAGCGCCTGCACCAGCAGACCGGTGCGGAACATCTGCGGCGTTTGCGCCTGCCACAAGCCTGCGCGGCTTTCGGTGTGCTCTACCCGCTGCTGCGCATCCGCACGCTTCAATGTATCGGCCACAGGCACCGCCAGCAGCCCGCCCACCTCGTCGTTGCGCAATTCATTCAGCAGTTGCGTCAGTTGCTGCTCACTCAAGCAGGGGCGCGCGGCATCGTGTACCAGCACCCAGTCCTCCAGTTCAAGCTCGGAGGCCAGCAATCCATTGAGCACGCTCTCTGCGCGCGTCTGCCCACCGCAAAACAGCGGCTGCAATTTATCGCCAAAACTCGACCAGTCAAATGTTCGCCAATGCTCATCCTCCGGCGACAGCACAACAAACACAGCGCTAATTTCCGGATGGGCACTCAGCGTAGCCAATGCATGGTAAATCATCGGCTGACCCGCCAACATCATGTACTGTTTGGGAAGCTCATGTCCCATGCGTGAGCCGTAACCTGCGGCAGGAACGAGAGCATAAAATAAATCATTCATAAGCGAATTGTAATGGAAAAGTGCGGAACAAGATCATTTCAGTCTTGAGGATAATTCCGCCGCTGGTGCATGCAGTGATAAATAGTACAATCGCCAGTGCGCTTATGACGAATAAAAATCAGCGTGAAAGGTACGCGCTGACCGACAGGGAGTTCGCGTGTGCCAGCCACAACTCCGATACGGCCAGACACAGCAATGGGCGAGGCCACAATGGAAAGTGCCGCATCTTCGATCGCCTTGCGCATCCGCATGGCTGCGGAGGGATTGCGCCTGGCATACCAGGCAATAGACTCAGCGAGTTCGGCAATTGCTTGTGGATGCCAATCAAGCCGCTTGTTTTTCGTTACGGACATGAAGCTCTATCATTTTGTCGAGCTGCTGCATGGCATCTTCGTGTGGCACGCGCTCAACACTTTGCATACGCGCCCTAACCGCCTTGATCGCATACTCAGTCGCATCAAAGCCATCGCGCAAAACATATTTTAACATCTCCCTGGGAGCACGCCCCGCCTCATTCGCAAGTTTTTGCAAACGACGGGTATCAGCTTGAGACAAATTCAACGTATCCATGATGTCCTCCATAATAATGGTAATTATTGCGCTACGATGCTTTTATAACAGTGATTCTTTAGTTTTTCCGTACAACGAAACACAATGCAATGTAATACTTACCATCCATCTAAGTTTGTTTATACACTGCATAATCGCCAATTTTAAATTCTACATCAGTTGCTGCGCGAATTTAATGAACCAACTTAATTTTTTTCAATGTCTGATCAATCACCTTGAAAAACTGCTCCAAGTCGAGAGGTTTGACCAAAAACGCACTACTCCCGCTTTCGCGTGCGCGCTCTATGTCTTCTTCTTTGGCACTGGCACTTATCACTATCACTGGAATATGTTTGGTTTCCTGCATTTCTCTCAAAATACTGATTGCAGTCAACCCGTCAATACCGGGTAGCTGTATATCCATCAAGATGAGATCCGGCAATACTCTTTCGGCCAAAATCAAGCCATCCTCGGCGTTCCTTGCAGTTAACAACTCGCACTCCGGTCGCTTTTCCAGAGCCTTTTTCACGAGTTGCGCATTTACAATATTATCTTCAATATAGAGAATTTTATGCTTAACATCAGATTGCGATTTTGGCGTCACTACTCGCCTGGTCTCTGCGGCTACTGTTACAGACTCATCGGCCACTGGCAACTCAAACCAGAAAGTGCAACCTTGCCCCTTGATACTTTCAACACCAACTTCTCCATGCATAGCTTCAACCAATTGCTTGCAAACATATAAGCCTATACCTGCCCCTTCTATCGAACCCTGCTTCTGGTCAATGCGCTCAAACGGGATAAACAGCAGTGACAGTTTTTCTGCGGCGATCCCCTCGCCGGTATCGCTTACCCTAATGCGTTGCCGATCATTGGGTCTTTTCTCGCAGTTAAGGGTGACGGAGCCACCCGCCCTGTTGTATTTTACGGCATTGGTCAGCAGATTAATCAGCACCTGCCTGATGCGTAGACTATCGCCCTGCACGAGCAGGCTGTTGTCAATAATATTATTTTCTATCCGAATATTTCTGATGCTGGCCATGCCCTTTCCAACCAACGCAACGCTGCTTTTTACCAACTCGGCGATACATACATTCTGGATATTAAATTCCAGTCTTCCAATTTCAATTCTGGATAGGTCCAGCAAATCGTTGATCAATCCCAATAACTGATTTCCAGCCGCAATTATGTGAGTGACGGCTTCATGCTGCTCCTGTTTGTCTGGTTCAATCTCCATTTCCAGCAGCTGGCCAAATCCAAGAACCGCATTGAGCGGCGTGCGCAACTCATGGCTCATGCTCGACAAGAACTGTGATTTCGCCTTGTTAGCTTCCTCTGCTGCCGCCCGCGCCCTGATGAGTGGTGTAATATCGGTGCGTACCGATACATATTGGTAAGGTAATCCGTTTTTGTCCAGAAACGGGACTATCGTTGAAGCCACCCAGTAAAATGCACCATCCTTGCTTCTGTTGCGTATCTGTCCGTGCCAAACCTTGCCGCTGGAAATGGTATGCCACATGTCAATGAAAAACTCAGGGGAATGCAAACCGGAGTTCAATATCCTGTGATTTTTTCCGATCAATTCCTCGCTGCTATATCCGGAGATTTCACAAAATCTTTCGTTTGCATAAGTGATATTGCCCAACACATCAGATCTGCTTACGATGGAATGATAATCGAGCGCCAACTTGATATCATCCAGTTCCAGTGCGAGCAACTCGTTCTCTGCCCTATCCTTTGCCCGATTGGCTTCAATAATTTTCTGGCTCGCCGCCTCTCTTTCAACTTCCCAGTCAGCCTGACGCCGCTCCAGCCACAGATAGATGCCAACACCGCTCAACAGGAAAACACCGGTGAGAAAATAAAACGCCTGGTTGTTTTTCCACCATGCAGCGCGGATATGCGACATGGGGATAGTGACAACTAACGTGACAGGATTCCAGGAAAGCCTATGGAATGCCATGACTTCCTTAACACCAAGGGTGGAAGTTCCCTCTACCCCCCCCCTCTGAGGGAAGTGATTTTCTCCAAGAAAGGCTATTAGCGAGCCTGTACGCGGCTTGTTGTAAGTGGCATCCAAATCTGCCATCTGTGGATTGGGATACCTGCTCAGCAGATATCCGTCATCCCTCAGCAACGCAAATATTGCATCTTGCGACAGGTACAGACTTTGCCAAAAACTTTGCTGGCGTGAAAGTGGAACGGGTGCCGCAATGATATACATTAACTGACCGTTGGCGTCCCGCATCGCGTACCTGAGCGGCATCACCCACTCATTGATCAATTTGCCGAAAGTTGGCCGCCCGATATCAAAATCTGATCCATTACGCAACGCCGCTCTCCCCGCCTCAAAGGAAGTCTCGCTGGCATAGGTTGGAAACTTCGACCCTGGCGGGTTGAGGGCCGAAGCGATAATTTGCCCATCGGGACGCTCAATAATAATGTTTGCCAGTTCAGGATTGGCCTGTTTGATGCGCTTGAGCAGCAGGTGGGCACTCTCACTATCCATCGAGATTTTTTTACCGAGCAGATCCTGGCTCAATAAACTGAGGCTACTCTCGAAATGCCTGAAAAACGAATCCAGGGATTTGCTTTCCAATTCGGCCAACAGGGACAACTGGTCGGTTTCAGATTTCTTCACTGTCTCCCATGAATACCACGAATATGCGATGACGAACACCAGCACATAGAGTAAAACCAATTTGAATGCGCCACGCATATTGCGTGTGGATTGATAAGGAGCAGCCATAGCCTGTATGTTTCCTGATGAATGTTCGAGTTAATCGATAACACACTGAAACAACTGTAGCTCAAAACACGAAAAGTTAAAACAGTAAAGTGGCTCAAACTATAATCTTCTGAATGAGTGAGTGACTGTTTATTATCCCTTGCGGGGAATTAAATGCAAACTGATCGCCATACTGTCTGCGGCATATTCCGACTAGACGACGGTGAAATCCTGGTCTTTATACGTATTGCTATTTTGGCTTGAATAATTCCGATGTCAGCAAAACCATATTACGGTCCGTCCGCGCCAGCATTAACTTGGTCAGCGCCTCCGCTTCCAGCGGCACACTGATCAGATAACCTTGCGCAAACTTGCACCCCATATCGCGTATCGCATCAAATTGCTCCTGGCTTTCTATACCTTCTGCGACTGTATCTTTGCCGAGGGCATGGGCCAATGCTACCACTGCGCGCACAATGGTCTCATCCTGCACCTCACAGCCAAGCCCTTCCACAAACATCTTGTCGATCTTGATTGTGTCTGCCGGAATACGCTTGAGATAACTCAGCGAAGAATAGCCTGTACCAAAATCATCAATAGCGATCCGCACGCCATTCGCAGTTAGCGCACTCAATATTTTCATGCTTTCTTCCGGGTTATGCATCGCGGCACTTTCAGTTACTTCCAGTTCCAGGTAAGACGCATCCAATTCCGTTGCCTGTAGAATTTCCATGACTTTCTCAGTCAAGTGCGTATCCTGAAATTGGCGTGTCGACAGATTGACTGACATTTTCAAATTGTAACCGTCGCTTAACCATGTTTTTAACTGATTGCACGCAGTAGTCAGCACCCATTCCCCCAGGGGAATAATCAAGCCCGAATCTTCAGCAATATGGATAAATTCTCCCGGCATGCGTATATTTCCGTTCGGCGTTATCCAGCGTAGCAGCGCTTCGACAGACGCAATTTCACCGCTCCGCATATCCACAATAGGTTGGTAATCAAGTCGGAATGCATCGTTTTGCATCGCATCGCGCAATTGTTGCTCCATCTCCAGGCGATCCCTTACCCGCCGCCCCATTTGTTCCACATAGACGGTATATGCATTTCGGCCCAGCCGTTTCGATTCATACATCGCCGTATCGGCATGCTTCAACAAGGTTTCAACATCCGTCCCATGATCGGGATATATCGCGATACCAATAGATGGCGTCACGCGCAAAGTATGCCCGTCTATCTCAAATGGGCGGTTGAACGTATCCAGTATCCGTTGTGTAATCAATACGACACCGGCTTGATCGCTGCCCGACAAAATCAGCAGAAATTCATCTCCGCCAAAACGTCCCAGCACATCTCCGCCGCGCAACAAGGGCCGAATGATCTGGGATACTTTGATCAGCAATTTGTCGCCAATAGCGTGGCCAAAAGTATCGTTAATACCCTTGAAGCGATCCAAATCCAGAAACAAGATCGAAAATTTCATTTGCCCCGCACTGGCGCTGGAAACATTTGCATTCATGATGCCAGTCAGGCAAGCACGGTTGGGCAAACCTGTCAGCGCATCACGGCTGGCTTGCTCAATCAACTCATGGCTGTGCAGCCCCTCACGTCTGGTAACCCGATAAGCAATAAAAATAAAAAGCCCCAAAAACAAAGCAAAGCTTATAAATATCGGTGCGTTGTGCTGCCACCAGCGCCATGATAAATAGGAAGCAGGCACAGAGATATAGGCATACATTTCGAAACCGGGAAGCTTGGTGAATGCGCCTATTCTGTTCGATTCACCATCCACCCACGATGAGGCTCCTTTGAAAATACCCTGTTGCATTTCCGGTTGCTCACGAATCATGCGCGCAACTGGGCCCGGCGAAACACGCCCATAAATCGACATATCATCCGTCACCGGAAAGCGCGCTTGCTGATATCCATCTGCCCGCAATAAGCCAATATAGCTGTTCGACGGCACCGGAAGCTGGTGCAAAAAAGTACCTTCCTTTTCCAGCGGAATGGCAGCCTGCAACAGAAATTTTGGTATGCCAGTGCGATCTCTCACCACATGACGTATAGGAAATCTCCACAATTTGATGGCTTTGCCGAATTCAGGCGGCCCCAGTGTATAACGAGCGGAGCTAGCCATATCTGTGCGTAATTGCCTGATATAGGGAGGATCAAGGCGCAAATCGGGCAGCGGGTCGCCCGGTTTTACAGCTGTATTGATCAGTGTGCGGCCATCTGGTGCAAACACTGCAACGGCACGTACTTGCGGATGTCGTTTTTGAAAATTAAGCAGGTAAGGTCTGGCGTCTTCAGGATTTTTTTGCAAATCTAACTGTTCAAGCAAATCGCCAAGCGGCTCCAGACCATTGCCGAGATCATCGAAGAATGCTTGCGAAGCCGATGCGAGAAAGCTGGATAGAACCAGGAGATTGTCTTGAACATCTCGTTCTTCCCGCTGCCAACTGTAAATTCCATAAGACGAAACCGAGGCCACACCAACCAACATAAAAGTCAGCAAAGTATTACGCAGCAATCTTGAGAAAGGTGTGATCACCATTTTGCGCATTCGTTTATTGAATGCCTCCTGGATAATATTATCTTATCGGCATTGCATGCATTATCCACGCAATCCCGGAACAATATCAATATACGTTTGAATTTAAGGAAACGCCGAACAAGGCGCGGCATCAACAATGGTCATCCTTTTGTGGAAACCAGCCCAGTCTTCGCCAGGTTAGGATTGTCAGAAAACTCTACCTGCACTATACAACAGTTTCTGCAGCGACAAATACACCAGCAATACGACAGCCAGGCTGAATAGATAGCCTGCCAATACATCCGCTGGAAAATGCATGCCCAGACTAATTCTGGACACGCCAACCCACAACACAAAGCACGCACCGGCAATGCGCCAGCTACGGCCAAGTATCGGCCACAAACTCGCCACGACCATCATCGCAAAAGTCGAATGTCCACTCGGCAAGCTGTGGTGATATTCCGCCGCACCTACAATATGCAGCGTCTGCGGAAGCAATGCCAGCGGGGGACGGGGGAAGTCAAGCACGGGCTTCAGATAACCCAGCAGCAGTCCATCCAGCCAGTAAGACAGGCTGAATACAGCAATGACTGCAAGCCAGCGCTTGACTCGCGGTTGATATTGCGTGAACTCCTGTTCGGGTTGACTTAGCACAACAAGTGCAATCAGTGTGAGCAACACCAGATAAAAAGGAAACATGGCGTGCCCGCCAAGGTAAGTACCCAGCAACATCACCTGATCCAGCCACGCAAAGCGGATGTCATTAATCGCGTGGAAAAGCCACACATTGGCACCGCCCCAATCGTATAAAATTTCTTTCATAGCCGCGTCAGTGTCAGGCGAAAAAGGCCAATGCCCACATCACTAAACCACCCGCAGCGGATACGCCCGCCAAAGCAAACAACCATTTTTTACGCGTCAAAACTGTGATCGACGCCAGCGAAATCGCAATTTGTATCAGGGTCATGGACTGCGCCAATCGATGATGAGGATGCATTGCATGCTCGCTTGCCTCATTGGCTTTTTCCGATTCTTCTTCCAAAGCCTCGGCCCTTACCTTGATTTCCTTTTTTTCCTTGTCATATTTTTCAATCTGCGCCTTGTAATATTCCTTTTTGCTTGCA
>Ga0315281_10003144_pt1 | contig 24274 bp, 23 predicted proteins | sample YL17G07_0_MG_FD_204540 | JGI IMG/M metagenome (GOLD analysis project Ga0315281, IMG submission 204540) | Sediment microbial communities from Yellowstone Lake, YNP, Wyoming, USA - YL17G07_0 | ecosystem: Environmental > Aquatic > Freshwater > Lake > Sediment | place: USA: Wyoming | collected... | reverse complement strand
TAGGACAAATGGGAGTGTTGCATGAGCACCACAGCAATATTGCAGCAATGCACTAATAGTTGTAAAAGCTTTTTTCAGTTGACCAAACCACGGGTAACGGCGCTCATTGTATTCACTGCGGTTATAGGTACCTTTCTGGCATCGCCCGGTATGGTTCCTTTGCAACTTTTATTGGCCGTTACGCTGGGTATAGGCATGGTGTCAGGCGCCGCCGCCGCCTTCAATTGCCTTATTGAGCAAGAAATAGATGCGCGTATGGCACGTACACAGGGCAGGCCGTTGCCTACTGGCAAGGTGACATCGATAGAGACCAGCATATTTGCTTCGATGCTTGGATTGACAGGCCTTGCGCTACTTTACTACTTTGTTAACCCCCTGACCATGTGGTTAACACTGGGCACGTTTTTCGGCTATGCAGTCATTTATACAATTTTTTTAAAGCCGTCCACACCTTTAAACATCGTAATTGGTGGCGCATCCGGTGCGATGCCTCCGATTCTAGGCTGGGCGGCAGTAACAAATAGCGTAACACCCGAGGCGATGATTTTGTTCCTGATTATTTTTGTGTGGACACCGCCGCATTTCTGGGCTTTGGCGCTTTATCGTAAGGCTGAATACGCCAAATCAGGATTGCCCATGTTGCCGATAACCCATGGTGACGAATTTACGCTGCTGCATATTTTACTGTATACAATTATCCTGGTTGCCGTATCGCTTATCCCGTTTGTGATGGGAATGAGTGGGATCATATATCTGGCAGGAGCTGTCCTGCTGGGGGCAATATTCTTCTACTATTCCTTCAAACTATACAAGAAATATAGCGATACATTGGCGCGCAGTACATTCCGCTTTTCGATTAATTACCTGATGTTATTATTTGCCGCATTACTGCTGGATCATTATTTTAGAATTGATATTGCGCTTTTGTAGAGAGCATTCAATCGTAGATACTGAAAAATTTAAAAACTTCGCTTGATATAAATATGAAAAAATCTATTAACGTCAAATGGGCGACCTGGCTAATGCTTGTATTTATGCTTGCTGGCATATCTGCTTGCAAGCAACAATCTGCTGAAAAGAAATTTAATTCCATAGATATTACTGGTGCAGATTTTGGACATGATTTTCGGTTGACTGACCATTTTGGCAAAGTCAGTACACTATCGGATTTTAAAAACAAAATAGTTGTAATTTTTTTCGGATATACGCACTGTCCTGAAGTCTGTCCTACCACCATGTCAGACTTGTCACACGCGCTCAAGTTGTTGGAAAACGATGCGGGTAAGGTTCAGGTGTTGTTTGTTACGCTTGATCCTGAGCGTGATACACAAGCGCTGCTCGCAAAATATGTACCCTCATTTAATCCGGATTTTTTGGGTTTATATGGCGACAAGGCGGCTACTGAAAAGGTAGCCAAGGATTTCCGTATATTTTTCCAGAAGCAAAAGGGGAAAAACAGTCAACAATATGACCTCGATCACACGGCGGGTGCCTACGTATTCGACCAGACAGGCAAGATAAGACTTTTCTTGAGGTATGGACAAGGAGCTGAAAGCATTGCGCAGGATTTGCGCAAATTGTTTGTATCTTGATTTGGACCCTGCTCCATGAGTTACCCTGCAAATTCTCTTCAACCTGATTCACTGCAACGATTTCTGTTCGAGCATATCCCGATACGCGGAGAGATAGTCCATCTGGATGCGTCCTGGCGAAGTATTGTCGAGCGTCACGATTACCCTGAGGTTTTGCGAAATTACATGGGGGAGCTCTGTGTAGCTGCCGTGCTGCTTGCGGCTACGTTGAAGCTGAAGGGCTCTCTGGTGCTGCAAATTATGGGAAGTGGCGCAGTTAAATTGCTGGTTGTAGAGTGCAGTGGCGATATGCAATTGCGCGCCACTGCCAAATGGAACGGCGACTTGTCGCAAGGAAACTTTGCCGAGCTGATAGGTGATGGGCAATTTGTTATCACACTCGACCACAAGGATGGCGGCCAAACTTACCAGGGTATTGTTGAAATTGAAGGGTCAAGCATTGCCGAAATCATGCAAAACTACATGAGCCATTCCGAGCAACTGGAAACACGTTTATGGTTGGCGGCGGATGGCCAGCAAGCTGCTGGCATGCTGTTGCAGAAATTGCCGGATTCCGAGAATCAATCAATACCTGCGGACGCGGATGACTGGCGGCGAGCTGTTATCCTTGCCGATACACTAAAGCCTGATGAGCTTTTACTGTTACCTGCGAAAATCTTGATTCAGCGACTCTATTCAGAAGATGACATTCGCCTTTTCGATGCACAGGGGGTGACCTTTTATTGCTCCTGTTCACGCGAAAATGTGGCAAAAATGCTGCAAATGTTAGGACGCAAGGAGGTTGATGACATTCTGGCGGAACGCGAAAACATCGAGGTATTTTGCGAATTTTGCAACCAGCGTTATGAGTTCGACAAAATAGATGCCGAGATGATATTTGTAGAAGCTATCATATTGCCACCCAGCGAAGCGCGTCATTGATTTACCTTTGTTAAGCCCGAAAGGCAACAGGATTGAAATTCAAACAACTTGGCAGTAGCGACCTGACTGTTTCTGAAATTGCCCTGGGCACCATGACATTCGGGCAACAAAATACTTTTGCTGAAGCCTGCGCACAATTCGACTATGCAGTTGCACAAGGTGTGAACTTCATCGATACCGCTGAAATGTACCCTGTACCCGGCAAGGCAGAGACGCAGGGACGCAGCGAAGAGTATCTGGGCAAGTGGTTGCAGAGCCAAAGCCGGGAAAAAATGATCATTGCAAGCAAGGTTGCCGGGCCTGCGCGCGGTTTCCACTGGATCAGGGGCGGGCCACTCTCGATTGATCGCGACAATATCATTACTGCGCTTGAGTCCAGCCTCAAGCGTTTGCAGACTGACTATATTGATCTTTACCAGATTCACTGGCCCGCACGCAATGTGCCCATGTTTGGAAAAAACAACTACGACCCCGCACTCGAGCGCCCGGCTACCCCGGTTGAAGAGCAGTTGACAATACTGAGCGAGCTGGTGAAAAGCGGCAAGGTAAGGCATATCGGCGTCAGTAATGAAACCCCCTGGGGCGTGGCCGAATTTATCAAGGTAGCTGAGCGGCTGGGCTTGTGCCGTATTGTTTCCATTCAAAACCCCTACAATCTGCTCAACCGCACCTTTGAAGTTGGCCTGCATGAGCTGTGCCATCGCGAGCAGATCAGACTGTTGGCCTACAGCCCGCTGGCTTTTGGTCTGTTGTCGGGGAAGTACGTTAAAAACCCTGCCGAAAAAGGCCGCATTACCCTGTTCCCGGATTTTGGGCAGCGCTATCACAAGACAAACGTTCCGGCTGCGGTGGCAGCCTATGCCGGGTTGGCAGAGCAGCACGGCATCTCACCCGCACAAATGGCACTGGCCTATCTGCGCAGTCGTCCATTTGTAGCCTGCACCATCGTTGGAGCAACCACACTGCCGCAGTTGCAAGAAAACCTGGTACAGATAGAGCTTGGTGCAGAGGTTTTAAGGGGTATAGAGGAAATCCACCAGCGCTACAGCAATCCTGCGCCGTAGGCTGAGCTTGCTTTCAGCAAGGAGATCAGTTTAAATTCACGCTTCACATTTTTCCTGTGACTACAGGTCATGTGAAATCAGATTGCTGGCGATCAGGTGGCTTTTGATCACTGCCGTTAACAGCTACATTTTAATAATCAAATAAAGGGATGTATAAATGAAAAATACAAGGGGAAGTTATTTGGGGTTATTGGCGGCTCTGGGTCTCGTTGCTGGCAACGCGTTTGCTGGTGATCATGGCCATGAAAAGAAAGGTGCAGTAAGCGCTGCTGAATGCGCTGGTTTTGGCCCGCAAACACCTCGCGACATCGACAGTATCAAGGGTGAAAACGGCCGCCAATTCTCGTTGTCACCAGATTACAAACAGATGAATCTGTGCAACATACACTTCCATGAAAATGCAGAACACAAAGCCAAGGATTATTCAGTTTCTGCCGGAGAAGGCCATGATGGATACGGTGGCGGATACAAATGCAATATGAGCGCGAAATTGAGCAAGGCCGAGATGGCACCACTCGCAAAACCAGCCTGCAAAAGCGAACATGGTGACCTGGTGCCCGGCGACACTATCGAAGTACACTGGGTTCATTCAACGGCTGACGTCAAGCCAGGCAAGACCTTGGGAGCCTGCCTGTCAGAGAAAAATGCAAACCCCGATCTGCGTGTAGAAGCTCAGGTATTTGTACTGGTCAACGACAAGAGCGCACTAAACTTCAACGATCTCGGCTACGGTGGCAATGTAGTGAATGGTTTCCATCAGGCAAAGGCAATACCAGGCAACACAGGAAAACCTGTTATGTTCACCGGCTCAACGACCGGACCAAAATATACAGAATCAACCTGCTCACCACTGCAAGTAACCTGGAACGTTCGCCCTCTGTGCGCAAAACTGGATATTAATTCCGTCGCCAAATGGTGTGAATCAAACGAGTTCGGCGAAGACCACGCTCACGGCGTACGCAAGCTGGTAACGTCGCCAAAACTGCTATCTGCAATCAAGTAAGCAACGTAGTGGCAGTGCAGTAATGCGCTGTCGTGTAATGTCAGATGCCCTCTTTTGCAAAAGCGGAAGGGGGCATTGTCTTTGGGGGGCGGTTATGTGCCCATTTCGGGCGGTCATCGATTATAAAAGCAGACAGTCACAACGTAAAATTATGTTCCAATCCACTTTCTGGTTGCCCGCTCGTATGCTGAAATGTGCTGAATGTATTTGATATAATTACGAACGGGATATATTTTGAAGATTTCTTCAAATGGTAAATATTTCCATCCATCAGTGATATCCAAGGACTGCCATAAAGTCTACGAAGACCCAGACAAGGAATAGAGGAACGATAAGTATATCTCTAATTAGAGTCTTGGGGAAAGCCTTAGCAATTGAGAGTTTTTTCTTTATATATCCTATTTCTTCAAAATGAATGAATTTCCCATTCGATGTAAATATACCCTCATCATTTTTATTTTCAATTTTTGTTGCAAAAGCATCCGGCATCTTAAGAATTAAGCTTACAGTTAATCCTTCTGCAAGCATTTGTTTTAATCTAGTAACATTGTCAATATGGGATGACCATTGCATGGATGGGACTGATACTCTTTCGCCTTTACGCAAAAAAACAATACTGCTGTAGCTAATTTCATCTCCATCCGATGTAGTAAAACCATCAGTATTCATGTGACGTATCGTTTTCTTTTTAAGATTACTTTTCCACCCAATTGTTACGCTATCTCCTTTTGATAGGGCCTTCTTTGCGATGCTTGCGTTATTCGGATAAATAGTTTCATATTGATCTGAAGATTGATAGACAACAAAAGAAAAAAATAGGATCAAAGGGTATACGAGGTATGGATGAGACAGTTTAATTCCCATAGATTTTAACCTTTTTAAAGAGCTTGGATATAGTAGACCCAGCGGGTTTGTAGATAAAGTCTATTCACATGCCGTACCTTGCAATTAATTAAATATATACAAATTTAGAAGTAGGCCGATCCAGAACATAGCGAACGTCACCTATGTAATATTTATTGAATGGCAGCTAATGGCCGTTAGTGTCAGTATGTTTTTTGATTCTATAGAACAGACTCAATGTACGGCCTGTACTACCAGGCGTACACCCAATGCCGCACAAACACGGCTAATAGTGTCAAAGCGCGGTTGCGCATCGGGCCGCAGTGCTTTGTATAACGCTTCACGGGTGAGGCCGGATGCCTTTGCAATCTCAGTCATACCACGAGCTCGGGCAATATCACCCAGCGCAGAGGCAAGCAAGGCTGGATCGTTCGCTTCAATAATATTTGTCAGATAAGCTGCAATAGCGTCTTCGCTATCAAGATAGGGTGCTACTTCAAACTCAGGCAGTTCAGCTACTTTGATACGTTTCATGGTCTTCTCCTTCATGTTAATCGAGCCTCAATGCCAATGCCTTGACTTTTTTGATGTCAGTTTTTTGCGTACGCTTTGAACCGCCTGCCAGCACCGATGTGAATGCGTAACTCAAATATGTCATCTCCTATGGGTTCTACATCACCCATTATTCATAAGTCAGAAATATTGGTGACAATATTAATAACCCTCTCCCTCCGCTACGCTCCTCCCTCTCCCGCATGCGTGAGAGGGGAAATGCCGCTACTCGAAAGAGTGTTGTCCATATTTCTGGCAAATGAATAATCCAAAAGCCATGTAGTAAATTCAGGAAGTGGCTTTATTGAGTACATATTGAAAATGTAGTCGAACGATTACACAAAGTCAAGGTATTGCTGGATGAATAAATGTTGTTTGCCTGCCTTCAAGAAACTTCGCGAATGTCTGAAGGTGGCCGAAATAAGACGAATATAGAAAATAATTTAATTGGGTAAACCCCCGGCTATGCCGGGGGACTCAAAATGGTTTGACCTTTGCTGCGGTCATATTTCAGGTTGTTGTTATGATTGCGGAGCTTTTGTTCCCCACTTTGTAAAAGGGGGGCGAGGGGGGATTTGCGGACGGTGAAGTGTAGACCAGCCGTTTTAAAATCCCCCTCATTCCCCCTTTGTTAAAGTGGGAGGCGAAGAGTGCAGCCGCCTTGGGCGGCTCATGGTTTTATTAGCGCCTTTGAGGCGCTCACCCAATAAGCCACCGGTTTTGCCGGTGGTAATTTAACTTTTCAGTAATGTCGGAGACAAAAGATAGTTAATTTCTTATCCAAGATATGCAGCCAGCATACGTTCGTCCTTGTGCAATTCATCCGGTGTTCCCTGAATGGCGATTTTTCCGTGTTCCATTACATAAGCGTAGTCCGCTACTTCAAGTGCGCTCTTGGCGAATTGCTCTACCAGCAGCAAGGTGGTGCCAGCCTGTTTCAGGCGGCGGATGATGTTGAAAACTTCCTGCACGATGACCGGTGCGAGTCCCATGGAGGGTTCATCCAGCAGGATCACTTTCGGATTGGCCATTAGCGCGCGTCCTATGGCCAGCATTTGCTGTTCACCACCGGAGAGGGTGCCGGCCGATTGCTGGCGGCGCTCAAGCAAGCGTGGAAACAGCTCGTATATTTTTGCCAGATCATTGGCCGCTTTGCTGCGGAAGCCAAAGAATTTTGGCAGGTGGTTGTAAGCGCCGAGCAGCAGGTTGTCTTCAACCGATAGCGGCCCGAATACCTTGCGGCCTTCAGGTGCGTGGGCCAGGCCCAGTTTGGCGATGCGTGCGGCACCGTAGCCCTGTACCGCTTTTCCATTGAGCAAAACGCGGCCCTGTGAGGGGTTAATCATGCCCGAGATGGCGCGCATGGTAGTGGTTTTACCTGCGCCATTGGCACCGATCAGCGCGACGACTTTGCCTGCTTGCACTTCAAGCGATGCGCCTTGCAGCACTTCGCTTGTGCCGTAACCTGCGTGGATGTTGTCTACGATTAACATTTATAGAGTTTCCATATTGAGCTTTTCAAATTTGAAGACAACGTATTAAATCTTAGCAGAGACATGTGATACATCCGACCTCGTCATTCCCGCGAAGGCGGGAATCCAGTTTTAAAACAGTCTCCGTGTAGCGGACAAAACAGAATTTACGGTGTTGCCTCACTGCGTGAGAGTATTTTTATTTTCTGGATTCCCGCCTTCGCGGGAATGACGGTTGCTGTAAGGTTTTTTGTCATGATTCATGAATATCAATAGTTCAAATCACTGCGGGAATAACATCGGGCATGCCGGACTCATCCGCAATACCCAGATAGGCCTTGATTACCAGCGGATTTCGTTTCACTTCTTCCGCTGTGCCTTCGGCGATTACTTGCCCGCCGTCCAGCACTGTTACCACGTCACAGAGCTGGCTTACTACGTCCATGTGATGCTCAATCAGAATAATCGTCATGCCGCGCTGATGCACGCGCTTGATAATTTCAATCAGCACATTCACATCGGGATGGGCGAGGCCTGCGGCGGGTTCATCCAGAATGAGCAGTTTGGGTTTGCACGCCAGTGCACGGGCGATTTCAAGCAACCGCTGCGAGCCGTAGGTCAGGTCTTTTGCGTGGACGCGAGCTTGTTCTTTCAGGCCAACCAGCGCTAGTAAGGCCAGTGCGTCGGCCTGTGCACGTTTTTCTTCGGCACGGGCAAAACCCAGCAGTACCAGAGCCAGCGGTGTGCGGTACACGCCTTTCAAGGCGAGCATGACATTGTCCAGCGCGCTGAGTTCGCCGAACAGTTGCAGGTTCTGGAAGGTGCGCGATACACCGGTGAGCGCCACTTTGAACAGGCTTCCTTTGGGCAGGGGTTTGCCCAGCAATAGTATCTCGCCCGAGGTTGGCGCATACAGGCCGGAAATCACATTCACGGCTGTGCTCTTGCCGGAACCGTTGGGGCCGATCAGGCCATGAATCTGTCCCGACTTGATTGTCATCGAGATATCATCCACCGCTTTGACGCCGCCAAAATAACGTCTCAGCTTGCGCAACTCAAGCAGCGGTTTGTTGTTTGCGGGTTGCTGCGGCAATGCGCTATCCAGCGACGAAGCGTCGGGCAGGGCAGGCGGGGCTATGCTGAATAAACGGGTGAGGTAGCGCACGGCAAAACCCATGACGCCATCGGGCAGGCCCACTACCACCGCAAACAGCATCAGCGCGAAAATCGCCTTGCGCCAGTTCTCCGTGTTTTCCACCATGTAGCCGCCGACCACCAGCATGGCCATCGCAATGATGGGCGCTACCGCCTGGAAGGTTGGTGTGGTTTTGCTCCTGATGCCGATGAAACCAGCAACAATGGCTGCCAGCAAACCCATTGCGGAAAATATTTCAAACAGCAAGCGGTTTGACAGCAGATTGGGCAGCAAGACAATCAGTGTTGCGCCAAAAAATGCACCCCACAAGCTCTTGCGTCCGCCTAGCACCACGCCCAGCAGCAGAATCACCATCAGGTCATAGGTAAAACTTTGCGGCTGCAGATACTGGAAGTTGAAGGCATACAGGCCACCGGCCAGGCCGCCCAGTGCAGAGCCGAAGGCGAAACCTGCCACCTTGTGGCGATAGGTACCCACGCCCATGGCATCGGTGGCAATCGGGCTGTCGCGCAGGGCTTCAAACGCGCGGCCCCATTGCGACTGCAGCAGGTTGCGCAGTGCCATCCAGACCAGAATCAGCATGGCGAGGCACAGCCAGTAAAAACCGTGAGCATCCAGCTTCAGGCCAAACAGCGCGGGGCGGGCTAGCGACAAGCCCTGTGCGCCATGGGTCAGGCCTTCCCATTCGTTCAGTACGGTGGTGGTCAGCGCGGTAAAGCTCAGCGTGGCCAAGGCAAACTGCGGGCCTTCCAGACGCAAGGCGGGGAAGGCGAGTAGTGCGCCGAGGATGAGCCCTGTCACCGTGCTTGCGATCAGTGCAGGGATCATGCCCCAGCCCAGGGCGGTTACGCAGATGCCGGCAGCGTAGGCACCCAGCCCGAGGAAAGCGGCTTGCGCGAGATTGACCTGTCCCAGATAGCCCACTGTTACATCCAGGCCGATCAGCAAAATGCCGTAGATGGCGAGCAGCGTGAGCAGACCGAGCGCGTAGGAATTGTCAACTGTGAGCGGGATCGCGGCGAGGATGGCCAGTGCCAGTAATTCTGCGCCACGGATAAATAACAGACGTTTCAACATAGGGGTTTCGTGAAAATAATTTATACGTTCAAATATTGATCAATTCATAAATCATGACACTACCAAACCCCTCCCAACCTCCCCTTAACAGGGGAGGAGCGAGTTTATCTCTCCCCCTGTTAAGGGGGAGTCGGAGGGGGTTTGAGCACAGTGAACAATTTTCGTTAAATTTTTTGATGTCATGATTTACGTAAAACTCAATAATTGTTTAAACCTTGCGAATGGTAGCTTTGCCGAATACGCCATTCGGGCGCACAGCCAAGGCGAGAATCAGCAGGATCAGTCCCGGTGTTTCGCGCCAGCCACTGCCCAGATAAAAGCTGGTCAGGCTTTCCAGCGCGCCGAGAAAGATGCCGATCAGCACCACGCCGAAGCCAGAATCAAGACCTGCCACCACGGCCACCGAGAAGGCTTTCAGGATCAAGGCGGAAGCCATGGTCGGGCCCACGGTGGTGATCGGTGAAATCAATATGCCGGCCATCGCTGCCACCATGCCGGAAAGGCCGTAGGACAGCATGATGGTATGCGTGGCCGAGATGCCCATCAATTGCGCGGCATCGCGGTCGGCAGAGACCGCTTCAAATGCCTTGCCGAGTAGCGTTTTGCGCTTGAACAGCTCGATCACTCCCATCACCGCAAACACGCCGATGGCGACGGAGATTTCCAGCGGTGTGATGTTGATACCGAATACCTGGAAGGCATCTGCGGAAATAGGCGTGGGGAAGGGACGATCATCGCGACCCCAGATATTTTCTGCTGCAGAAAAGCCGAGCAGGCCGAAAATGATGGTCAGTAAAATCCAGCCTTCGTTTTTTTGCTCCAGTGACAGGCGCACGCACGCACGCTCTACCACCAGCCCCAGTGTCACGCCAAACAACAGCCCCCCGGGGATCATCAGCCAGTAAGGCGCACCCCAGTCGAGCAGACTGAGGCTGAATAATGCGGACAGCATCACCAATTCGCCCTGGCCAAAGTTGATGCTTTTGCTGGTGGCAAAGGTGAGCTGAAAACCATAGGCAATCAATGCGTACACCAGCCCCATGAGGGCGCCGCTGATTGCCATTTGAGCAATGATTGTTGAATTCATAATGTGATAAACGATAAAGGCGGCTTGCGCCGCCTTGTGTAGCAAAGACTACTTGGCAGAAAGCTTCTTGATCATGGCATTGCGGTCAGCCTTGTTTGCATACACCACGCGTCCATCTTTCACCATGCCCATCACGGTATCTGCTCGACGGAAAGCTTCATGAGTTTCCACATTGGCGGGATCCCATTTGGAGAATGGCTTCTTCCAGGTAGCGATCACACCTTTGACGGGATCTTTAAGGTCTTCCAGCGCTTCCTTGATTTTATGGGTGTCGGTGGTGCCTGCCTGCTTAACCGCAGCGGCAAAGATTAACACGGCGTCATAACCCTGTGCGGCAGAAACGGGTGAAGGAATGCGGGTCACGTTGTAGGTCTTGTGATAACCCTCAATAAAGCTTTTCACCTTGGGCGTGATCGGATCTTCAATAAAGGTTTGTGGCATCAGCGTACCGTCAGCATTCTTGCCAGCGTTATCAATGTAATTGGACATGGAGAGTGTCCAGCCGCCGATTAGTGGCACTTTCAGGCCGATTTTTGCCATGCCGTTGGAGACGGCCGCCAGTTCGGGGCCGATACCCCAGATCAGGATCGCCTGCGCGCCGCTGGATTGTGCTTTCAGCAACTGGGCGGTCATATCCTTGTCGCCGATCTTGAATTTTTCGGAGGCGACCACTTGCAATTTATTACCCTGTTTCTTGATTTGATCCAGCAAGTCATCGCGGCCTGATACGCCATAGTTTGTATCATCGTGTATGAGCGCAACCTTGGTGAACTTTTTGTTGATCGCTTCTTCCACCACCATCGCAGCCTGAATGCCGTCATGCGCGGCAAAGCGGAAGATCGAGAGATCGGCCACGCCTGGTTTGTCTGCTTTGCTTGTCCATTGTGTCATTGAGGCAGAACCCGCTGCAGGCGTAATGATCTTGGTGATACCTTTTTCCTGCAGGTGTTTATCGCCAGACAAGGCAATGCCGGTATTCACGGTGCCTATCACGCCGGAGAGATCGCCCATGGATGCCAGTTCCTGTGCTATCAGCGCGCCGCGGTCATTTTTGCCTTCGTCATCGCGCTCGATAATTTCGAACTTCAACTTCTTGCCGCCCACGCTAACACCGCCTGCCGCGTTGATTTCTGCAATTGCCTGCTTGGCACCGTCACGCATTGAAGTGCCCATCGGGGCGGAACCGCCGCTAAAGGGGCCGGAAATCGCTATCTTGATGGCATCTGCTGCCATTGCCTGGGCCGCAAACATGCCCATGATGAGGGTTGCAAGTAAAGTCTTTTTCATGGTTAATTTCTCCAATGTAATCAAATTGCTAAAATTATTTCCCTTGAACTTTCCGCCACTTCGAATCAGGGTCTTTTGATACGGCAAGCTACCCGGATAAGATTTAGTGAGTCTAAAGGGAAATGCTGATAAAGGGAATGATTTCAGCAGGCGCTATTATCGATGAACAAGCTGACAGGATGCTTACAGTTTGGATTTGGCAAGCAGATCGAGGGCAACCGCTTCAGCCACCTCGATTCCATCCACCGCGGCCGACAAGATGCCACCGGCATAACCTGCACCTTCGCCAGCGGGATAGAGTCCGCTTGTGTTGATGCTTTGATACAGCTCGTTACGTTTTACCCTTACGGGTGTCGAGGTGCGGGTTTCCACGCCGGTCAGCACCGCGTCATTCATCGCGTAGCCTTTGATCTGTTTTTCAAAGGCTGGCAGGGCTTCACGGATTGCGGCAATCGCATAATCGGGCAGGGCTGTGCTGAGGTCGGTCAGCGTGATACCGGGTGTGTAGGAGGGGGTGACTGAGCCAAGTTTGGTGGAGGCACGACCGGCAAGAAAGTCTCCAACCAATTGTGCTGGCGCATTGTAATTGCTGCCGCCAAGCACGTAGGCACGGCTTTCCCAGCGGCGCTGAAATTCAATTCCGGCAAGGACATCACCGGGAAAATCTTCAGGTGTAATGCCGACGACAATGCCGCTGTTGGCATTGCGCTCATTGCGCGAATACTGGCTCATGCCATTGGTCACCACACGGCCTTCTTCAGAGGTGGCAGCAACCACAGTGCCGCCGGGGCACATGCAGAAGCTGTACACAGAGCGGCCATTGCTGCAATGGTGCACCAGCTTGTAGTCTGCTGCGCCGAGGATGGTGTTGCCGGCATTGCTGCCGAAGCGGCAGCGATCTATCAGTGACTGCGGGTGCTCGATACGAAAGCCGATGGAGAAAGGTTTGGCTTCCACATACACGCCGCGCTTGTACAGCATCTCAAACGTGTCGCGCGCACTGTGGCCGATGGCGAGTACGACATGGCTTGCAGGAAGCGTCTCACCACTGGAAAGCTTGATGCCTTTAACCTGGAGGTTGTCGATCAGGATATCATCCACACGGCTCTGGAAACGAATCTCCCCGCCCAGCGACTCTATGTTTGCGCGCATTTCTTCTATCATCCCCACCAGCTTGAAGGTGCCGATATGAGGTTTGCTCACATACAGGATTTCGGCTGGCGCACCGGCTTTGACAAACTCGTTCAGTACCTTGCGCCCGTAGTGTTTGGGATCCTTGATCTGGCTATGCAGCTTGCCATCAGAAAAAGTGCCCGCACCGCCTTCGCCAAACTGTACGTTGGATTCGGGGTCAAGTTTACCCTTGCGCCATAAGCCCCAGGTGTCCTTGGTGCGTTCGCGCACCGCTTTGCCCCGCTCAAGGATAATCGGGCGAAAGCCCATTTGCGCCAGCAGCAGGCCCGCAAACAGACCGCACGGGCCCATGCCGATGATTACAGGACGTTCGGTGAAGTTCTCGGGAGCATGGGCGACGAAATGGTAGCTGGTGTCCGGTGTGGGGGCTATATGTGGTGTGTCCTTGAGTTTTTTCAGTAGAGCAGCCTCGTGTTTTACTTCTACATCCAGCGTGTAAATCAGGCTGATAGCTGATTTTTTTCGCGCATCATAGCCCCGGCGAAATACTGTAAAGCCAAGCAAATCTTCATCGCTTATTTGCAGGCGCTTGAGGATTGCGGTGCGTAGCTCAATGTCCTGGTGATCTAACGGGAGTTTGATTTCAGTAAGTCGCAACATGGGGTGAAAGAACAGGATGGGTGCTCGGTTATAATGTTCTTATTTTACCGTATTCAGATTCAAGCGTTTTCCTTGATTGAACGTTTTCAAACCCCCTCTAACTCCCCCTTCACAGGGGGAGAGCAAAAACTGCTCCTCCCATGTGAAGGGGGAGGTTGGGAGGGGTTGGGGTTGTAGTGAACTTACTTAACAAAAATACAAAATGGCAAAAGCAAAAATAGTATATAGCTGCACCGAATGCGGCGGGCAGGTGCCCAAGTGGCAGGGGCAGTGCCCGCACTGCTCGGCGTGGAATACCCTGGTGGAAAGCGTGGCAGAAACCTTGCCCGGGAAAAATCGATTCAGTGCGCTGGCCAGCACAAGTCTGGTGCAGACCCTGGCCGAGGTTGATGCGGTGGAAGTGCCGCGTACGCCGACGGGCATCGCCGAATTCGACCGCGTGCTGGGTGGTGGGCTAGTCAGCGGCGGCGTGGTATTGATAGGCGGCGATCCGGGCATAGGCAAGTCTACGTTGTTGTTGCAGGCCTTGGCGCATCTTTCCACGCATAAAAAAGTTTTGTATGTCAGCGGTGAGGAGTCGGCGCAGCAGATTGCGCTGCGCGCCAAACGCTTGACTGTGGATGCCAACACCATGCACTTGCTGGCGGAAATTCAACTGGAAAAAATTCAATCGGCAATCTCCCAGGAAAAACCGGATGTGGTGGTGATCGACTCTATCCAGACCATGTACTCAGAGTTGCTTACCTCGGCACCGGGTTCAGTTGCACAGGTGCGCGAGTGTGCAGCACAACTGACGCGCCTTGCCAAAAGCTGGGCGATTTCAATGATACTGGTCGGCCATGTGACCAAGGACGGCACGCTGGCCGGGCCGCGTGTACTGGAGCATATCGTCGATACTGTGCTTTATTTCGAGGGCGATACCCATTCCAGCTTCCGTCTGGTGCGCGCCTTCAAGAACCGTTTCGGCGCGGTGAATGAGCTGGGGGTGTTTGCGATGACCGAAAAAGGTTTGCGCGAGGTAAGCAATCCATCGGCGCTGTTCCTGTCACAGCATGATGTGCAGGTACCCGGTTCCTGTGTGATGGTGACGCAGGAGGGCACACGTCCTTTGCTGGTGGAGATTCAGGCTTTGCTCGATCAGTCCCATTCGCCCACCCCACGCCGCCTGGCGCTTGGGCTGGAGCAAAATCGTCTGGCCATGTTGCTGGCCGTGCTGCATCGCCATGCCGGTATCGCCTGTTTCGATCAGGACGTGTTTATCAATGCGGTGGGTGGCGTGAAAATAACCGAGCCGGGTGCCGACCTGGCGGTGCTGCTGGCGATTGTGTCATCCTTACGCAATAAACCTTTGCCTGAGAAAATGGTGGTATTCGGTGAAATTGGTCTGGCAGGTGAGGTTAGGCCGGTTCAGCGCGGTCAGGAAAGACTTAAGGAGTCGGCCAAACTGGGCTTTACCCGCGCGATTATCCCCAAAGCCAATAAGCCTAAACAGGCGATTGCAGGGATGGAAATCATAGCGGTAGACAGGATTGAAGATGCGGTGGCAAAAATGCGCGACTAATCCCTAAACTTTTAAAATATTCTGCCGTAGTATTGAGCGGTAGGGTGTTTTAATGGGGATGGGGCATGACTATTAATCTTTTGCTTGTTGCCACTATGTGGCTGGGTATCTCGCTAGTCTTGTTTATTAACACGTTTATTTTTTATCTTGCGGTGATGAAATTGCGCGATGCGCAAAAATCTGGCCTGCTGGAAAGTGTTCATATTTCTGTCCTCAGTTTGGGCTATACCATTTTGTTTATTGGCTTGGTGTTTGACACCCTCTTAAACTGGATATTGCTCACAATTACCTTTTGGGAGCTACCCAAAGAGTTTTTGTGTACCACCCGCATTGTCCGGCATAAGTTTCGTGGTGAAGGGTGGAGGCAAACCCAATCATTCTGGTGGTGTAAAAATTGGCTGACTCCCTTCGATGTGTTGCACTGCGAAAGACGCAAGCGGAACAGGCCTGTGGCGGTAAACAATCGTACCAGCGCAGTCTCTGGCGAACTAACTGTAGCGTATTCAAAAGCCTTCAGATAACTTGTATTGCAATGGTAAAACGACTCCTCGGCTTGAATGAGGGTATTTGAAATTGAATAGGGTTGCCTTGCAGTGCATAAATAATTGCAGTCCTGCAGCTTGAATGTGCCTTGTTAGGCCAATAATTCAGCGTTGATTAGTATTGGGAATGGGCAATTTGCGGTATAATTTTGCTCCATGATTAAATACATATTCGTTACGGGCGGCGTCGTTTCCTCACTGGGTAAAGGAATAGCCGCCGCTTCTCTAGCTGCAATCCTCGAATCCCGTGGTCTCAAAGTAACAATGCTCAAGCTGGATCCGTACATTAACGTGGATCCCGGCACCATGAGTCCGTTTCAGCACGGTGAAGTTTTTGTCACCGAAGATGGCGCCGAGACTGATCTTGATCTGGGGCATTATGAGCGTTTTGTCACCGCCAAGATGCGCAAGGCAAACAACTTTACCACCGGCCAGATATACGACAGCGTGATACGCAAGGAGCGCCGTGGCGAATATCTGGGCAAGACGGTGCAGGTGATTCCACATATTACCAACGAAATTCAGGCCTTTATCGAACGCGGCGCGCTTTCATCCTACGACGGACATGCCGATGTGGCGATCGTCGAGATTGGCGGTACCGTGGGTGATATTGAATCCCTGCCTTTCCTTGAGGCGGTGCGCCAGATGGCCTTGCGCCTTGGGCGGCACAGCACGGCATTTGTGCATCTGACCTTGGTTCCCTATATTGCCAGTGCAGGCGAATTGAAGACCAAACCTACCCAGCACAGCGTGCAGAAATTACGCGAGATCGGTATTTCTCCTACGGCATTACTGTGCCGTGCTGACAGACCAATACCCGATGATGAGCGCGCCAAGATTTCCCTGTTTTCCAATGTACGCGAAGAAGCGGTTATTTCCGTATGGGATGTGGATAGCATCTATAAAATACCGAAGATTCTGAACGACCAGGGATTGGACCGCATTATCTGCGAGGAGCTGGGAATTGATCCCCCAGCGGCTGATTTGTCGGTTTGGAACAAGCTGGTTGACTCGCTGGAGCATCCCAAGCATGAAGTGACCATATGCATGGTTGGCAAATACGTCGACCTGACAGAATCGTACAAGTCGCTGATTGAAGCCTTGCGCCATGCCGGCATTCACACCGAGACAAGAGTTAACATTGAGTACATAGATTCTGAAGCGCTGGAGGTTTCCGGTACGGGTGAGTTGAAGCGCTTCGATGCTGTGCTGGTGCCGGGCGGTTTTGGTGTGCGCGGTACTGAGGGCAAGATTGCAGCGATACGTTATGCGCGGGAAAACAAAATTCCCTATTTGGGCATCTGTCTGGGCATGCAGTTGGCAGTGATTGAGTATGCGCGCCATGTGGCAGGCATGGCAGACGCGAATAGCACAGAATTTAATCTGGCAACCGAGCACCCGGTGGTGGCATTAATCACTGAATGGCTGGATCGCGACGGGCGTGTGGCAACACGCAGTGCGGACTCTGATCTGGGCGGCTCGATGCGCCTGGGTTCCCAGCGTTGCCCGATCAAGAATGGCACGCTGGCCGCGAGCATTTATGGCAAGGAAGTGAATGAGCGTCACCGTCATCGTTATGAGGTGAATAACCATTACGTACCCGCGCTGGAGAAGTCGGGGATGGTTATTTCCGCGCGCACACCAAGCGAAGCATTGCCTGAAATAATGGAGCTGCCAAAAGCCATGCACCCCTGGTTTGTCGGCGTACAGTTCCATCCGGAATTCACCTCTACCCCGCGTGAGGGGCATCCCTTGTTTACCGCCTTTGTCGCTGCGGCCTTGGCTCACAAAGGAGCCAAATGATGATTAAGGAAATGAAATGAAGCTGTGCAATTTTAATGTTGGGCTGGATCAACCCCTTTTCCTGATTGCGGGACCCTGTGTCATCGAGTCAGAGCAAATGGCGCTGGATACAGCCGGGCAGTTGAATGAAATTTGCCAGCAGATTGGCATGCCTTTTATCTATAAATCTTCTTACGACAAAGCAAACCGCAGTTCGGGCAAGTCTTTCAGAGGTTTTGGTCTGGACGAGGGCCTCAAAATTCTGGCTAAGGTAAAACAGCAGATTGGCGTGCCGGTATTGACCGATGTCCACAATATCGAAGATATCGCAGCGGTTGCTTCTGTTGTTGACGTGTTGCAAACACCCGCATTCCTGTGCCGTCAGACCGATTTTATCCATGCGGTTGCACGGTGCGGCAAGCCGGTTAACATCAAAAAGGGCCAGTTCCTGTCACCCTGGGATATGCAGAATGTGGTGGAAAAAGCACGCGAAGCAAGCAGCCAGGACAACATTATGGTGTGCGAACGCGGCGCGTCATTCGGTTATAACAATCTGGTGTCGGATATGCGGTCCCTCGCTGTAATGCGCAATACCAAATGCCCGGTGGTTTTTGATGCCACTCATTCCGTGCAGTTGCCGGGCGGGCAGGGCTCGGTCAGTGGTGGTCAGCGCGAGTTTGTTCCAGTGCTGGCACGTGCTGCTGTAGCGGTTGGTATTTCGGGTGTTTTTATGGAAACCCATCCCAACCCCTCAAAGGCTTTGTCTGATGGCCCCAATGCATTCCCGCTGGGACACCTGAAGGAATTGTTGCAGACCATGATGGTGCTGGATGCAGCGGTAAAGAAACAAGGTTTGATAGAAGAAAAAATTGATTTGCGTAATGTTTAGAATATAAATGAGAAAAGAGTGATGAGATGAGTGCAATTGTAGATGTGATAGCGCGTGAGATATTGGATTCTCGTGGGAACCCCACGGTTGAGGCGGATGTGTTGTTGGAATCGGGCGTGATGGGACGAGCTGCAGTACCGTCCGGTGCGTCAACCGGTACTAAAGAGGCTGTTGAGTTGCGAGATGGTGACAAACAGCGTTACCTGGGCAAGGGAGTATTGAAAGCAGTTGAATATGTCAATACGGAAATTGCCGAAGCAATTATTGGTTTGGACGCTATTGAACAGGCTTTTATCGATCAGACCATGATAGAGCTTGATGGTACTGAAAACAAATCCAGGCTGGGCGCGAATGCTATTCTTGCCGTTTCATTGGCGGTTGCCAAAGCTGCTGCTGAAGAGTCCGGCCTGCCTTTGTACCGTTATTTGGGTGGTGCGTCGCGTATGGAAATGCCTGTGCCGATGATGAATATTATCAACGGCGGCGCCCATGCTACTGGTGGCGCGGATATTCAGGAGTTCATGATCGTGCCTGTAGGTGCACAGAGTTTTCGCGAGGCATTGCGTTGCGGCGCTGAAGTATTCCATCACCTGAAGGGAATTTTACATCATCGTGGGTTGAGCACCACAGTGGGCGATGAGGGCGGATTTGCGCCTGCCTTGGGTTCCAATGAAGCTGCATTGAAAGTGATTGTTGAAGCAATCGAGGCAGCGGGGTATGTGCCAGGTGCTGATGTAGGTATTGCCATGGATCCTGCCGCTTCGGAATTTTACAAGGACGGGAAGTATCATCTGAAAGCCGATGGGCTTACTTTGACCTCAGCACAGATTGTTGATATGTATGCGACATGGGTAGACAAATACCCTGTTATCAGCATTGAAGACGGCATGAGTGAGCACGATTGGGCTGGGTGGAAATTGCTGACTGACCGTTTGGGAAAGTCGATCCAGCTTGTAGGGGATGACGTATTTGTAACCAATACAAAAATTCTGAGTGAAGGTATTAGACAGGGTATTGCCAACTCAATATTAATCAAAATTAACCAGATCGGCACCTTGACCGAAACTTTCGCCGCTATTGAAATGGCCAAGCGCGCTGGTTATACCGCTGTGATTTCTCATCGTTCGGGTGAAACTGAAGACACAACTATCGCAGATATTGCGGTTGCCACCAATGCGCTTCAAATTAAGACAGGCTCGCTGTCGAGATCAGACAGGATGGCCAAGTATAACCAGTTACTGCGCATAGAAGAGGATTTGGGGGACAGTGCTTCCTATCCGGGTCGCAATGCGTATTATCAAATTACTTAATTTCGATCTATATTGAGTTTGGCCGATCAGGAAAACTTCTAGTAGATGCGCTGGATTTCGATAGTATTGTTGGCACTTATCCTGCTGTGGCAGTACCCTCTATGGTTGGGAAAAGGAGGGTGGCTAAGAGTGTGGGAGCTGGATCGCCAGGTGGATGAGCAGATAAAAAATAATCAGAAGACCAGAGCGCGCAACGCAATACTGGATGCAGAAGTTCGTGATCTTAAGTTGGGAACCGAAGCTATCGAGGAGCGCGCCCGCAGTGATTTGGGCATGGTCAAACCTGGAGAGATGTTTTTTCAGGTGGTGGGCGAAAATACTTCACAGCCAGCTTCAGAAGTAAGTGGCGCCAGGCAATTGAGGAAATGAAGTAGTACTCGTTATTACCAGGAGCCAGTTGAGGCTGGATAAGTTAAGGGGAGTTTTGTTTGGTGCCCGGGACCGGAATCGAACCGGTACAGCCTTTTCAAGCCGAGGGATTTTAAGTCCCTTGTGTCTACCAATTTCACCACCCGGGCGGGCTGAATTTCATGGAAATTGCTTAATAGATAAGACATTATTGTAATCGAGCATTATACAGTTATGACTGGCCTGGAGGCAATGAAATGAACGGCGAGCGGCCTGATACTGCCAAAGAAGATACCGCTTGTACCAGGAAAAGCTTCCAGTAATCTGAGGGAATATGGTAAGGTGTTAAAAAAGTAGTAATATAAAAGGCCATACTCGTATTGTGGCAAGGGGGGATGATGGTTAGGTATGATTTTTCAATCAGAACGCGCGATGGTCAGAGAATCGAAAGTCTGGTCATTGGCGGCATTGACCAGAAAGATGCTGAGCGGAAACTGAATCAGATGTATCGCTACTGCGAGGTTTTGCGCTGCGAGTCGAAGGATGCCGGGATTAAACAGGCTGATTCAAATTCCGTGGAAGATATACTGTCTTTGATTTCAAAATAGATTTATTCGCTATTCAATAAGTCCACCACTGATGAGCTCTTCCAGTAAGGCGTCATAATCGTGCGCTCCACGGCTACTGGGCGCATGTTGGAATATCGTTTTATTAAGCGCAGGGCTTTCCGCAAGGCTTACATTTTCAGTTATGCGCGTGCGGCAAACATCTTCGCCAAACTTTTCCTCGGCCATTCTCAGTATATCCACAGACATATTTCGGCGTACATCGTATCGAGTTAATAAATACCGTCGCTTGACCCGGCGCTTTAAGACCGATTCCAGCGCTTTCAGGGTTTTGTCAATTTGCACCGCTCCTTTTGCCGATAGATAATCGGCCGAAATCGGCACAACCAGGCAGTCACAGGCAAAAATTGCATTCAGTGATAGCACGCCTATCATGGGGCAGCAGTCAATAATTACCTGGCTTTTATTAGTACCCAGATTTTCAACTTTCAATCCAGTATTGAGTCTGTTGACTACGTTGAAGCCCTTGCCAAACAGGGCGTCAACTTTCGATAGTTCAGCATGCGCGGGGATCACCTTGATGCCACTGCTGGACTCATTAATCAGCTCGCTTAATGGGCGGTTGCGCTGGAACAAACTGAGAACGGTATCGTCACCAGAGTTGGCGCTAATGCCGGCAATTGAGCTGAACTGGGCTTGTGGATCGAGATCAATTCCGTAAGTTGTGTGCCCCTTTCTTGCCAGAGCGGCTGCAAGATTCAGAGCGGTAGTGGTTTTCCCTACCCCCCCTTTTTGATTGAATACTGCAATTATGGTCATAATGAAAAAAAGTTCTAATATTTAAACTATGCAATGGTGAATAGACAGGATGCCAGAGCCATTTGGGTGTTATTTGGGCCGTTGCGATGTTATTGGGTTGCCGTGCCCGCTTCGCGTATGAGTAACCCGGTGGTTGATACCCTTAATTCAAGTTCTGCGGCTTGTGTTACCGGTATGAAAGCAGCAGAGCCATATTTTGCATCCAATAAAATTGCAAGAAAGGTATAGCGCTGGCGCAGGCCAAACAAGTTTACGGGTTTTGCAGCGCTGAGCGAATGGACGCTGCGTTCGGCGGTTCTTTCCTGCTCCAGATCACGATAGCGCCCTGAGATACGATCAAGCTCATACGCGGTATGCAGGCCGAATAAATTTGCCAGGGGTTGCCATTTTAAAATGTGAGCATCAATATAAATTTCGTCACCGAAGATGATGAAGTTTGCTTTGCGACCGTCAGGAAAACGTAAAGATGCAACGAATTTTTGGGGTGCAATGGGCGATACAGACACTTGAGCGGCAATAGACTCCTTTGTGAGTGCTTGGTAGCCCTGCATACCAAATGCTACTAGGCCTGCCAGTACTCCGGAAAGAAGAAATACCATGCCCAGTAATATCCGTACTGTAAATGAGCCAACATGTGCCTTGATTAATGAAATGATGCCGGCAAATGTCACGATCAGTCCCAGTGAGACGAATACGATGGAGCCAATGAAAAATGGGGAGCTTGTAAGTTGTTCAAACATGATAAATTTGCCAGGCAGCAAAACTACAAAAACAAGTTATAGCGAGTCACAAATAATACGATACTTGCCAAAATATTGTTTCAGGTTTGCCAGCTTTGAGTTTAGTCTCCTCGTGTGTAAATCAGACGCTTGGTACCGCCGTCACATGTGCCGACGGCTTTTCCCTTTGTTGTATTTTTTGCGGCAGTTACACCAGATGCTGCCTTGGGAGATGCTAAGGGCTGATCGGCCGGTACGATTTCAAGGATATAAACCGGAACTCCTTTTGCCTGGAGTTTGGCATCCAGCCTGTCTCTCAGGGCATCACATGAAAGCTTTTCGGCAAAAGCGGGGTGAGAAACTATCGTCAGTGCGGCAATCATGGCAATGATACGCATACCTGAAACTCCTTATGGAATTGACTATAGTTTGAAGTAATTGCTTGAAGGTAGCGTTATTTGGCGACTTGCCGCTCGCGGATTTCATCCAGTGTTTTACAGTCGATACACTGTGTTGCTGTAGGACGGGCTTCCAGGCGGCTAAGACCGATTTCAATACCACACTTGTCACAATAACCATATTCACCACTGTCGATCTTGGCAAGCATGTCGCTGATTTTCTTTATTAACTTTCGCTCACGGTCGCGATTCCTCAACTCAAGACTCATGTCTGATTCCTGGCTGGCCCGGTCATTAGGGTCTGCAAAGACTGTTGCTTCGTCTTGCATGGTATGCACAGTTCGGTCGATATCCTGCCCAAGTCCGAGTTTCATTTCGGTCAATATGCTGCGGAAATGCTCAAGTTGCTTTGGATTCATATACTCCTCGCCTTTTTTGGCCTTATAGGGAGTGAAAGAATGGTTGATTTGTGCGGACATGCTCATGCCTCCAAAAAACAAGTGAAATTTTTAAAACGCGACTTAATATCAGAATTAAAGTGCTATCGCAACTATATTTGGTACTGTTTGTATTCCATGCAATAGCCGAAAAAAATAAATTGTGTTTAAAGCTAAATAAGTCAACTGCTTAGATTGCCAGGGGTTATTGCTTCCTGTCTTTTTATAAAATTTCAATCCCCTCCTTTAAAAGCATTTCAACCAGCAGCATAAGCGGAAGACCGATCAAGGCGTTTGGGTCATCGCCCTCCATGCGTTCGATTAAAGCGATACCCAAGCCCTCGGATTTGGTACTGCCAGCACAATGATACGGTTTTTCCTTTTGCAAATAGCTTTCTATTTGCGCATCGGTGAGATCACGGTAATGTACATGATTGACAGCAACTTCAGTTTGAATGTTTCCGGTTGCAGAATTTAACAGGGTAAGGGCTGTATAAAAAGTGACGGTTTGACCGCGCACGTCTCTTAACTGCGTAACCGCATTGGCATGGGTGAGTGGCTTGCCCAATTGCCGCTCGCCCAGCAGAGCGACCTGATCTGATCCGATTATCAGTGAGGCGGGATAAAGCTGGGCTACGGCCTGGGCCTTAGAGCGTGACAATCTCCACGAGGTCTGTTTTGCGCTTTCATCTGGAAGGGGGGCTTCATCCACATGCGGGGCGGATGTTGTATAAGGTAAGCGCAGACGGGCTAGTAACTCACTTCGATAAGTTGAGGTTGATGCAAGAATCAGAGGCAGTGTGTTGAAGTTGGTCATAAATTTTTTCTTGTTCAGATTTCACTCTGAAAGAAAGAAAATTTTCTAGTTGAGTTATTGAGCTTGAGTCGATTCAAGCAAGCCAGGTAAGATTAAGTAGATAGTGTAGATGGGCAATTACATAGTTCCTGTATTTTCCGTGCCTATTCTATAGCAAGTTGCTTTACAAGCGTTAGGTACCTCATTATAATGCGCCCTCTTTTTGGGGGTATAGCTCAGCTGGGAGAGCGCTTGCATG
>Ga0315281_10003143_pt1 | contig 24278 bp, 25 predicted proteins | sample YL17G07_0_MG_FD_204540 | JGI IMG/M metagenome (GOLD analysis project Ga0315281, IMG submission 204540) | Sediment microbial communities from Yellowstone Lake, YNP, Wyoming, USA - YL17G07_0 | ecosystem: Environmental > Aquatic > Freshwater > Lake > Sediment | place: USA: Wyoming | collected... | reverse complement strand
GAGACAAGGCGGCCACATCTGGTTCGACGATACCGACTGGTCCTCCACCAAAAAGGCGCAAAACATGCTCTCCGAAGCATGTGATCAACTCGGTAACGTCGGGACATGTGCGCTCTACCAGAAACGCGGCAAACTGTGAGTTCCGCTGGCTCCGCTGGCGACCCGTGGTCGTGGCAAGAATACGAACATCCCGGCACACTCGTGCCAAAACTCGGTGAGCCATTCGGCCCATTCGACTCACTACTCGACGTTGGCGGCGGAGGCGGAACAGTAGGACTTGGCGTATGGCGCGTCAGTTCCATCTACGTACTTGATACCTTCCCGCCCAAAACAACGCCAAAAAACTTCCGTCTTGGCGATGCCCTCGATCTCGTAAAACTCTATGGCGCCAAGAGTTTCGATATCGCGCAATGTGCCGAGGTCATCGAGCACCTGCCCAAAGAGAAGGGGCCCTTGCTCCTGGCTGCGCTCGAAGCGGTGGCGAAGCGTCTCGTCATCATTACGACGCCCAACGGCTTCAGCGAACAAGACCCCGCTCTGTCCCCGCATGAGCCATGGGCCGACAACCCCTACCAAAAACACCTATGCGGTTACACGCCAGAGGAATTTGCTGAACGCGGCTACAGCATCCTGCTCAATGGTGGCCCTGGCATTGGAGCACAAATAATTGCTTGGAAGGATGTGCGCCCTAAAAGCGCCGACACGCCAACAGTTGCCGCTGTGACTCCGCGTCAACCCACACATCAAACCCGAGCTCGACAAGGTCGGCCACCTTGGGCTGGCCGACGTAAGCCTGCGCGGGGTTGATCTTCTCGATCGCCTCCTGCTCAGGACCTTGATGATGCATCTCGTCTGCGGACGAGATGAGCACCATCTTGCGTGCTACCGCGCATAACGCCTCGAGCGCTCGGCGCGGCTCTGGCACGTGCTCCAGTACCTCAAAGCACTGGACGATATCGAACGACTTCGGTGGGTAAAATTCTGAAAGTCGCTGCACGTCGACGCCAACTCGCGTGCTCCATTTCGATCCCATCGGACGAATCCAGGTGAGATCGCACGCCTCCCTGGTCAGCACATCAACGCGCGTGTCCCAATATCCGTAATCGTGCACGCCGCCATGCCCAGCGCCCACGTCGAGGAGCGACCTGACCTCGATCTTCTCGTGGAGTGCGCGCCAAAAACCCTCAGGGAAGGGCTGCAGCTTAACCGTTGGCAACCCAGGGTAGGTGGGCATCTACCTCTACGGTACCTGCGCCCAAGACGTTTGCGAAATCTCCTCGCTGCCGGCACCAACCTTGGTGGTGGTTTTCTCCGAACTATCACCACAGTCCCGACACACAAGCGTCTCCTGTGTCATGACCACGCCCTTGCCGCCTTTACTGCTGAACGTCAGGTTCATCTTGACCCGTTTTTGTTTTTCGTGCTTGCAGGACATGGTCACCCTCCAATGCCAGGAATCAGGGCGGTAGGCGGCCATGGCCGTGCAGTGACTCGCACCATGACCGATCCGAAGCGAGGCCCATCATATCCAGAGTTGATCCCAAGCACCAGTTGAAATCCTCCTCCAGGTCCAGGCGTCACATTCACGTTAGCAAAAAAGAAGTCGAAGGTGTCCACTGGCCACGCCTCGAATGACCCGATCCCTGCGTCCGGAACAGATCCAAACACGCCCGCCACAGTACCCGTTGTGTCTTGCGCTGCGCCTATTACGAATTTTCCACGAAAGCCAGTCGCCAGGTTCGAAGGCGCAGTGGGCGTAGAAGATGCCCCTACCAACAGTGCGGAAATTTCCACCAGGAAGACCATGCCGATGCCGACATTGGCAAGCGGCCAGTCCTGCGTTCTGAAAAAAATCGGGATCGCCTGATCCAGGGTAGAAATGTCCACCTTCTGGGAATACTCGTACCCCATCGAGCTCATCTGAGGCCCTGAAAGCTTCACATTGGCTTGGCCAGTCAGGCCAACAAAGCCAGACTCAAAAACGCCGACCCTGGTGATCCAGTCGCCGATAGGTGGCCACGCCGTGACTGCCGTGCCCGGCGTCGGCGAGATCTGTGATGGCTCAACGAGGTAAGCGGGCTGCCCGGAAATCGGATCGAACGGCGGGCCTATGGCCGTGGTATCAGGCCAAAAACCACTCACAGTGAAAGCGTTCGGAGGGAGGAGATTGTAAGCGAGTGTATCGCCAAACGTTCCTATCGCATTGAGCAGCGCAACGCCGTGGGTTACGACATGGCCGATCGTCGTTGGAGCTGCCGCGTCAATCTCAGCTCCTAGAAACTGTGGGAGCGACTCCATTGGGGTCGACGGAGTAGTAGCCGTCGGATCCGGAAGATCGGCCATCCCATAGGAATTGTTGCCAGTAATAATAGCGACGTTACCCTGGACGGCCGTCTCGTCAGAGGTAAGCACCTCAACTAGTGCGTCTGGCGCAACGGTAGAAGCGCCAGGACCAGTCGCGCCGGCCGGACCGGTCGCACCAGGATCACCCGGATCACCAGGCAACCCCATCGGGCCACGTCTACAGCATCCCATTTTCGTTTACCTCTCCAGAAAGGTGTTGCACTTATCCACCAGCGCTTACGTATGGTTCAAGATCAGGGTCCCACGTAATCAATGCATACCAAGTCACAACGTCCGGAGGGAACTGCGCCGTCTTGAGAACACGCCCAAGGCGCATGATATTCGTTCCAACTACGACCGTCCCTTGCCCAACATTCACTGCAGATTCCGTCAGCAAGATCAGAGTCCCGATGGCGGGTGCCGCCAGATCTTCGAGCATGATCCAAACAGGCCCAGACACCACAACCATGCCGATCGCAGTAGTGAGTTTGCCCGGGTTTACTCCGAGTATGCCGATCGCATTAGCCAGAATATCGTTTGACGCTGGAGCTCCAAGTGGACCACGTATCACAAGATGTTTCGTGAGCGTGCCAAATCCATTTGCTAGGTGCGCGGCCTGGCCTTGCTCGCCACCACCACTCGAAGCCGCGCTGCTGTTCCCGATCCAGTTGCCTACCGGATCATGGATCGTGCCCGCGATGAACGCGTCATAGTTCGCTATCTGTCCTGCCAGATTTTGAATATCGCCAACATTCGGATGGCCATACACTTGGACGGTCACGGGGTAATACAGCGAAGACTGCTCCAGGGCCAACCTCGTGCCCGCAGACCCATTCAGAGCAATACCGGGATTAGCAGCGCTCGTCTTCCCCGTACACGCATTGAGCACGGCTCTGGCGCACGCAAGCAACAACGCGGCTCCATTGGATACCGCAAAATGCGCGCCAGTCATACTAAAAAACTCAACCGTTTCCTCAACAAACACCGCAGACTTAAATCTTGCTCTGTTTTGTATTTCAACGACAGGAGACGATGAAAACCGCGCAACACCAGCACCATAAACGAAGTTCATGGTCACGCTAGTGACTTCTAAAATCGCAAACGAACTGCCTCCAACGTTGGTGTTACCAATAAAATCTACGTCAAACCTAGTGTAGCCAGTTATGCTTGTCCCTTGGCTTAGCAAGCCAGCTCCGGTATCAGCAAGCACACCGTCCTCAAACAGCATAAACCTAGGGATCTTCAGGCGTCCGCCGCCACCGAGCCCATAGAAGAACAGGCTTTCGCAATTCGAGAAGCGCGACTCCCCAAAGCCTTCGGTCTTAATATACACACTCCCCCTGATCCCACCCACAGATACCACTGGATCACTGGGCGCCTGTGCAGACAAAACCCCAGGGTCCGCCGCAAATGTTGGCTGCGGCATAACCACCCCAGGCTGGTCGATATAAAACACATCCGCGATCAACGGCGACGGAGCACCTTGGATCAGAACCATGCTCCGCGTCCCATTCATCATGATCTGATCGAGATAGCCTGCGATGCTAGACGCCACTTCAAACCGAATACGCTTCCCAACATAGGTGTCAGTGCCAAGCCCGGGAGCCCCACCACCATTGAGTTGGATGATCGACGTCTGCACCGTGGGATTGATCCCAGCGATGTACGCATTCTTGAAAATCGATCCTTGAAGCGTGAACGTACTAGCGCCAGTAACCGTCACTGTCCAGAACCCGTTCGCCTCCGCCGTACCATCAACGCCAGTGATATCAACAACGTCGCCCGTTGCCAAAAGATGCGGAGCCGTGGTTGTAATCGAAATAAGCCCCGCGGCGCTCACGGCGTTCGAAATTGCCCTCGTTATCGGCGTGAGATTGTATCCACCGACAGCAGACCCAGGCACAATCACATTTCCCTGCAAAACTCGGTCGTTTTGCGTATTCGAAAAAGCAACACTCCCGGCGCTCGGATTCGTCGCAGTCCCACGAAGCGTGATCTGCGAATAACCTTTCAATAGGCCGAAATCGACAGAGTGCGCGTAGACTGCATTCTCGATCGCGACGCAAATCCCTTGGCCCTTGCCGTACGTGGGGACGATGCCATTCAAGCCAGCAATCGTCTTCTTTGCCACTGCACCCGCAGACGGTAGATCAACGTCAGAGAATCCAGCGTTTGCGTCATTGCCTGTCGCGTCACTGACTGCAAAAAATCGCACTCCAGCCCATTGCGCAACATCAACTGGCGCCGCTAGGCCCGCAGGCCCAGTCGCACCCGCAGGACCAGTCGAACCCGCAGGACCAGTCGGGCCAGGAGAGCCAGGTGAGCTAGGTCCAGTCGCACCGGTGGGCCCTGGATCGCCAGGCAACCCCATCGGGCCGCGCCTGCAGCATCCCATTTTTTATAGTCCTCCGGCGTCGAACATAGATGTCCTCTTGGGCGCCGGGGAGAACACCCACCCGACACAATACACGCCCACGACACGCTTGTCTACCCGCCGACATACTCCGCCATCCCCTCCGATCTACCAGCCACTTACTCTACCCATAATGGTCCAGCACGTGTTACACAATCTATCCACAAAGCGAAGCCACTGCAGAGCGCGGACGGCTGCGGCTAGCAACAAAAGCTTGACAACTCCGGCAAGCACTAGCTAAGTAGAGTGCTCCGTGATCATGTAACACGTAGGAACCACATGTTTTCCACACCAGAATCAGGAATACGCATGCGACCCACCAGCGACCTGCGGTGCCCATGAGCAGCGCCATCGACGCCGTGATCTCAATCCCACACGGCTTGCCCGTGGGGGTAGAGCCCAAGGATGTGCTGGACGCCGCCTGCCGCCTTGGTGGCATTCGCATGGCCATCCTGCTAGCCCCAAGCCGAAAAATTGGCATCAAGATCAGCAAGATCAGCAAGATCCAGCGGCCGTGGTTCAGGCGAACGTTTCGCATTCAATTACGCGCGGCCTGCGCTTGGATCATGCGCGAACGGCTCGACATGTCGCTAACAGAGATCGGCGCACACCTCGGCTACAGCGACCATACGACAGTCCTCCACCACCTGCGACACAGTTGCACAACCACGCGGACCAGAGACGTCGCTGCGGCCATCGAGTCCGAGATACGACGCGCAGCGACCGAAAAAGAGCCGAAGGCCCAGTAGACCGTGGCGATTTGGGACTACAAGCGCTATGGCGCATCGCCCACTGACCCTGTCCGCCAAAGCGATCTCGCGACCTTTGGCCGCTGCCCACAACTCCTTCTCCGCCGCAAGAACGCTCTTCTCGCCACGCCCACCAGCGAACCGCGCATCCATGGCATCCGTGTTTCAGGCACAGCTGCCCACCACACGCTCAAGCGCGCCCTGCCATACGCAGTCGAAGGCAAGCCGGTCAATCTGGTCCACGTCCGCTCCGCATTCTTCAACGAGCTCGACAGCGCCTGTAAGGCCGAGGGCACGACGCGCGAAAAACTTTTTTGGCAGCGCAACACCAAGCCTGACGACCACTACCGAATCAAGATCACGGCGCTCACTCACTTCCTCATGCTCGCGCACGAGCGCATCGCTACCGTCGAATGCGTCGAGACAGAATTCCGCTCGATCATCAAGCACGGCAACAAGAACATCCATACCCTCGGGACATGGGACATCGTATGCCGTACCCACGAAGGGAAGCTCGCACTCGTCGACTACAAGACAGGGATTCGGCGCATGTCGATGTTCGCGCGCACAACCGGCTACCAGTTCGGCATGTACGCACAGGGGATGCTTGAAGGCGTCTCCTCCGGTGGACGGAGGTTCGGTGCATGGCCAGACGAGATCTGGATGTTGATGACCCAAGACTTCCTGCCACAGCGCAAAGACTCCTCACGCAAGGTGTGGGAGCCAGAAGAAGCCAGCCACTTCCGCTGTCGGCGTGGTGAGACTGTACGCATCCGCAAGGGACAGCAAAAGGGACCAGGCTGGTACCGCGCAGAGCGCACGGCCGCCGAACTTCCAGCGCTAGCGGCTGGCATATGGAGTATGGTAGCCACGGTCCGCGCTGGACAGTTTCATCGCGTGTGGAACGACGATGCCTGCCCGCGCTGCGAGGTCCGAGGCCCATGTGTACAAGATGCATATGGTGTCGCTGACATGAGCCCAACACAAAAAAGACACTTGGAGGCAGCGCTGGCCGACATCCCACTGGACGAATTGGATGTCGGCTTCGCCGATGAGTAAGACACGTGACTACTACTGGATCATCCGTCGCCTTTCCATGTTCAATTTGCGGAGCGCCAACCGATTGGGGTTGCGCTGATTGCGCCATGGACGGCGTGATCAGCGAAGAGCGCGCCGTGTGTCCGAGCGCCGTGTGCCGTGACACGCACGACGCAGAACGATGTACCGTGCCCCGCCGTCCCTAACACCCTTCGCAGCCAGAATCCCAACCAAAGATAGGAGCCTCTCACCGATGACCACTCCCCGCCGTACAAAACAGACTGACGACCAACCCACTCTAATTGGTAACCCATCCGCCGTTGCCGCGTCGCCTGCCACCACACAAGACGCGCAACCTGCGCCTACCGCACTCGTCGCCGCGCCCTCCACGGCGCTCGAGGAGGAGGAGAACCCGTGGGATCTCTCAGCCGAAGAGCTCGCTTCCGTCCTCGAAGCCGATGGGCTCGGGGATGCTGGAGTGGAAGACTTCCGCATCGGATACTGGGTCTTCAACGTGCTCAACCGCGAGGTTGAGCTCCCGGACGGCACGAAGATCAAGACCCGCCGCGATCAGTGGTGGAACACCCTCACGAACCGAGTCGTCGACACCCTCGAAGGCGTGTTCGTCGGCTTTCGCAAAACCCAAGACTTCTCTCGCTACAACAACAAGATCAACAAGACCGAGCGTTTTTGTAGCAGCAACAATCGGGTCACCGGAACCGCACTGGCCGACTTCTCGTACAAGACGAACGACCCTGACGGGACCGAAAGGATCAAGCGAGTCTCGCAGGGAGATCACCGGCCGTGCGCCAAGTGCCCACAGCAAGCTTGGCGCACGATCAAAGACCCCGAGACCGGAGACACGCGACAAAAACAGGACTGCTCCCTCGTGCGAAGCTTGGTTTTCTACGAGCAGGGAGAGTCCGGAGCGCCCGAGCCCGGAGTCATTCGCTTCAAGCGCTCGAGCGCCCGCCCCGTGGTTGACATGCTCTCTCGCTACTTTCTCGGGAAGTGGAAAGTCAAGACGCCAAAACTTGATCCGCGCACCAAGGCGATCATCCACGGCCCGGACGGAAAACCCGTCATGCAACAGCAACTGCGCTCATACCCGCTCTACGCCTTCGTTTTTTCCATCTCCCTCGCGGTGGACAAGAGCGGCAACTACGCAGTGCCTGAGTTCCGCAAGGTGCGCCAATGCACCCATGACGAGATCATGTACTGGAAGTCGCAGGCGCAGTTCATCGTCGATATGGGCCAGAAGGTCATCGAAGAGGCCGACAAGGCCGAAAGCGCGGCCGGCGTTGGCGCCGAAGACGACGAACAGGCCGCCCACCGGGCCGATGACCCAGACGCGAACGGCAAGGCTGCGGATGAACCGTTCGACCGGTCGCGACTCCTGGAAGGCACTGAGGGCACTGCCTCAGTGGACGACGACGTAGCCTTCTAAGAGGGAAGCTACCTCCCAAAAACGCCTTGGCATCACCCATGTCAGAGGCGGTACTCACTGGCTCGGAGGATTCTGCCACCGAGTCAGTGAGTACCGCGAGGCCCAACCTATGAGCACAGCCGTCTCCGGGCGCGTCAAGCGGATCAGGTTTCAAAAGGGATTTTTCGTCATCGCCGAAATCCTCGACGCGCAAGAAAAAATAGTGCTCGTCAAGGGGCAAATGCCGGGCGTCTACGAAGGCGACCTTGTGCGTCTCGTGGGACGCAATGAAAGCAACTCAAAGTGGGGCGACCAGTTTCTGATTGAATCGTGCGATCGCGAAGAGCGCAACGGGATCGAAACAGTGCTGTCACTCCTTCCAGACGTTGGGCCCGCTCGTGCGAAAAAAATCCGTGAGACGTTCGGAGATGCCGACGTCTTCCGCATCATCGAAAAAGAACCTCACCGCCTCAAAGAGATATCTGGTCTCACGGATGACAGAATCGTAGAAATCCGAAAAGTGTGTCTCGAGCGAAAAGCTGAGCGCGACCTACTGCTCTGGTGTGGCACAAACGGCGTCTCTGCCTATCACTCCAGCAACATCTGGGCGAAGTTCGGCGCACAGTCGCTCAGGGTACTGAAAGAAACGCCTTACGAAATCGTTCGCGCGGAACACGTCGGTTTTCTAACAGCAGACCGCATCGCCAGACGCGCTGGTGCCGATGCGAACGGCATCGACCGCGCCAAAGCAGCAATCCTTTACGTCCTCTCCGAGGCCGAAGCCTCCGACGGGTCTACTGTCGTCCCGGCCGATATGGTGCTGGCGGCTTGCCGTGGAGCTGAACGTGGCCCTGGTGGCCAGAGAACGGCCTGTCAACTCTCTCCATCAATCCCTGACGACGTGACCTACAAGGCCATCGGGCTGCTAAAAAGCGAACGAGAAATCTACTTGGGCGGAGGCGACCAGCCTCTGATTCAGCGTGGCATAACCCGCAAGGCCGAAAAAGAACTCGCTGAGCTCATCGTCTCTTTCTCGCTAACCCCCGCGACGATCCCTCCACGGCCACCAAGTTGGATCGTCATAAACAGGGCGCTTGATGACGACTTGGAGACTCCCTGGGGCGCCTCGTGAACCGTGCTGCGGCCCCGCAATTTTCCTCCGAACAGCAAGCGGTTATCGACCGCGTGCTAGCCCCACCTAACAGCAGCCTCGCTACAAAAATCGCCGCCATCACCGGACCACCTGGTTCAGGTAAAACAACGCTCTCTGAAGGAATCATGGGTGGCTGGACACGCATGTTCGGCCGCTCATCGTCCATGGCGCTGTCGCCTACAGGCAAGGCGGCTCGACGATTCAAAGAGGTCACCGGGCATCCCTGCGCCACAATCCATCGCGCCCTCGTCGCATGGGAAAAAGCCGCCAAAGCCCTCATCGACGATCCATCCTCCTCCAAAAACGCCGAGTGGGGCTCCCCTAGCGACATAGTTCCACGGGGTTCCCTGCGAGCCGTTCTCATAGATGAGGCGTCGATGGTGGACATGCAGTTGATGCTGCGTCTGATGCAAGCCCTCCCACCATGGACAGAACGCATCGTGCTTGTCGGCGATTCTGACCAGTTGCCCAGCGTGGGCGCTGGCTGCGTGTTGCGTGACGTAATGGCATCGGGATACATACCAACCTTTCGTCTCACGCGGATCTACCGCCAGGATGACGATTCATGGATCCGTGTCAACACACAGCGAATCAACCAAGGCGAACGCCCTATCGCTGACCCCAACGCTATAGACTGGTTCGAGTCAATATGCGAAGACGCCCTGTCCGCCGTTGATCAAGTCGTTGCACTCGCCAAAGAGCATCCAAATGCACAAGTGCTTACGCCGACCCATCGAGGTCCGCTCGGCGCCGAAAACCTGAATCGCCTCGTGCGTGAGGCTGTCAACCCCATTGCCAACCGCACAGGATGGACGGCTGGAGAGACGACATTCTTCCGTGGCGATCGCGTCGTACATAAAAAAAACAACTATGGCCTTGGTCCATCAGGAGTGTTCAATGGTGAGACCGCACTCGTAGTTGGTCCCGTACCTTCCAATGACGACGACGATCGCTTGGCGGTCGATTACGGCTACGAAGAAAAAGTGCTCTACGATCGCGAGACAGCAGCCAAGGAGTTGCGTCTAGCCTTCGCTCTCACTGTACACTCGTTCCAAGGCAGCGAAACGACCGAGGCGATCATCGTAGTCCATAGCTCCCACTCGTTCTTGCTGAACCGACAAATACTCTACACAGCAGCTAGCCGTGCCCGGGAAAAACTGTGGATCGTGGGGAACGAAAAGGGCATTGTCAGGGCCGTCAAGCATAGCCAGACAGTCCAACGTCGAACGCGCCTCACCGAAAGGCTCCGCGAAAAATTCACCAATAGCGGATGCGCAGGGCTGACTACTTGATGGCGAATTCAGACAAAGCGATCGACAATGGAGCGATAGCCATATTTCGCGTCGACAATGTCGACGAGGACAATCTCTGCGATCTCGTCAACACGATGATGTCGTCCTGGAACAATGGCATCTATTGCCACGTGTCCCTGCTCATCTCGCGCCAGGCATTGGTAGGCAAACATGGATGCGCCATCGTCATACTGGAGATCGAAGGAGCATCCTTCGATCACATCAAAACCATCCTGACGTCGTCGGCAGCCATACAACAAGGGGTCCAGGATGGATATGGAGCAATCCGACCATCCGACGAGCGTCTCCTCTCTGCCCTCACCGAGGCTATCTCGCAAGGGACTTTCGTCGGAGCGCTCCACATTACTGACCTGAACACTGTCCGATCCCTCTTCAAGACAGTGAATTGATAGGCATGAATACTCTCGAGTTCCGCCAAGGCGAGATAGCCGAGGTCCTACGGCGCGCTGGTCATGAGCCAGCAAAGCGCGAAGGCCCTGATCGCTGGTTTTACCTGTGCGTGTTCCACGCCGAGCGCTCAGGAAGCATGCACGTCGATGGTCGCAAGAACACTTTCAAGTGCTTTGGATGCGGCCAAGGTGGAGGGATTGTTGCTCTTGCACGCCAACTAAACGTCGAGTACTCCACCGCCGATGGAAAATCGCATGCGCCAGGAGATAGCGGCAAGCGCGGGCGCGGGCGCGGACGCCCATCACCCGAAGAACTATGGCCAGAATTTGCTAAAGCCCTCTGGACCGAAGACGGCATCGACGCCCTAGCCGTGCTACGAGCGAGAGGACTGACGGATGAAACGCTACGGACCTACAGCATCGGCGTCACGCACCGCTTGGCGAAAAATGAAGTCGGCGGCGGGGGGTGGCGCATCACGATCCCAATCATCGACGAGAGCGGAGTGTGCCAGCGGATCCGCCGCTACAACCCACGCGGGAAGTTACGGACCCACCTCTCGACGCTGGCGCTAGTTGGCGACGCCGCCGGCCGAGCGACAAAAATCAAGCCCCACGGCGACGCTCACGCTGCCGAGTGTCCATCCTGCGCGGTAGACATCCCCATCACGCCCGCGCAGGCCGAGTCGGAGATCTTGTGCCCATCGTGCGCAGCACACCTGTTTGTCGGCGCCGATACGGTCAAAATCTGGTCCTACGGGACCCGTATGCTCTACGGTCTGCAGATGCTGGCCGACCTACGAAAGGCCGTCACTGGAGATGCCCAGGAGCGTCGACGCGTAGTCATCGTCGGTGGCGAGTGGGATCGCCTCATGATGATGCAAAACCGCATCCCAGCCATAACGGGGACGTCAGGCGAAGGCTCGTGGGATGCAGACTGGACGCCGCTCTTCGACGGACTCGATGTCGTGGTCATGCTCGATGCCGATCCGCCTGGTCAGGCGGCGGCAGCGAAAATCGTGAAGTCGCTGCAGTCGCGATCACGATGTGCCTCACTGCGGTCGCTGAAACTACCGTTTCGCGACAACGATGTTTTGCCTGGCAGCGGGAAGGCGCCCAAGGACGCCAACGACTGGTTCCTCGTCGGACACACGGCCGACGAGTTGCTCGCTGCGATCGACATGGCAGGTCCACTCGCGCTCTCATTTCGCCCATCACTGGATGCCATCACAGGGGGAAACGGAGGCCCCGAAGATGGCGGTTCAGGTGGCTCTGGTGGCGCCGGCGGACAGCCAGGCGACGGGCCGGCATTCCTAATAGACGAGGTACGCCGCCTTAGCAAGGAAACGCCAAGCTTTGAAAAGCGGCGGATGATCTGGGAGATCGTCAAGCGCGAACTATGGTCACACGGACAGTTCATGCGCACGCGCGACAAGTCTTACTACTTCTTTGAGGAGAAGAAACGACGCCTACATACCGTCTGCGACGAGGAGTTGGTCCACTACGTCATGCGGCTTTTTCGCCTCAACTCAACGGAGCCTGAGTTCCAATTCGTCGTCGCTGAGCTAGAAGCAGAGGCAGACCACCATGGCAAGCTCGTGCGTGTGCGACGCTTCGCTCACTGGGTACGCGAGACGAACATGATCTACATCAGCCAGTTCGACGGCAACGTGGCTCGGATCTCAGACTCCGGTGTAGAGATCGTACCGAACGGCGCCGACGGGGTCGTGTTCCTCGACAACCCTGATGACGAACCATGGACGTTCGCGCAGCCGCCAGCAACCATGCCGATCGACGCTGCGATCGAGGAGCTCATGCGCTACGCGAAGGACATCCACTTTGACGAACAGCGCTGCCCGTCTGATGTTGCACAGCGCCTGCTCGTACTCTGGATGCTGAGCATCTTTTTTGGTTCGGGGATCAAGGCGCGACCAATATGTACCTTCCTAGGAGAGAAGGGGTCGGGCAAAACGCTCAGCTTCCAGCGGTTTCTCCAGTTGTGCTTTGGCATGGAGGCCGAGGTCACCTCGGTACGTCACGACAACCAGGACGACATGCAGGCCGCCGTCATGTCGAACATCCTCATCGTGTTCGACAACGTCGACAATAACGACGAATTTCTCAACGACGAGCTCGCCAAGATTGCTACCGGCATGAAGATCACGCGGCGCCGTCTCTACTCGACGCTCGGGCCGCAATCGTTTCGCCCCGACTGCTTCGTTGGCATCACCGCGCAAATCCCACACTTCACCCGCTCGGACGTGATCGACCGCATGCTTCTCTTCCGCGTCAAACGCCGCGGAGAAGACGGATTCGAGTTCGGCGTTGTGCCCACCATCACAGACACTGACCGCTCACGTTTCTTCAGCGCAGTGGCGTCGATCGCGATGCGAGTGCTCGCGGGCGTGCGCGATGGAGCGCGCCCGACGAAGTCTCCCTATCGGCTCGCCGATTGGTCAACCATGGCGTTCGTTATTGGCCTCGGGATGGGCTGGCCAGCCGAAGAAATGGAAGCAGTCGTCTCAGCAACCGAATGGCTTCGCTCAGATCTGCAAGCTGAAGAGGATCCACTCGTTGATCTCATCCTGCGCTGGCTCGCCGAAAGCGAACTACGCGAAGGGCGTGAATACAAGCCGTCCGAGTTGGTCACGGAATGGAATGCTATCCTTGACAAGGAACGCGCCAAGATTCGTTACCACGCAAAATGGGTAGGACGTAAAATCAAAGATGCGCTACCTGGCCTGAAGAAGCGGCTCAACGTGACGGTCACCCATGATGAGATCGACAACATCGACACATTCCGCTTCGAGCGGCTCAGGGGAGATGACGCCCAGCAGAACATCGAGTCGTACATGGCAGCGGCCAAGGCCTTGGCGTCCATGAGGAATCCGCCAACCACAGAGCCTTCGTCGGCGGACCAAGACGGCGCCGACAACGCGCCTCCACCACCACCCGCAGACATCTCGTTTGCCGACGACGACAGCGATAGCACAGAGGCCACCGAGGCGGCCACAGAGGATGAGGACGGAGACGCCCACGAAGAGGATGGTGATGCCCAAGAGAGCGACGAGACAACAGACGACGGCAACAAGGGCGGGCTCCCGTTTTGACGCATGAAATTAAATTCGGTCGCCGAAATGGCGCGCTGCTCACGGTGACGCACCGAATCTGCTGCACAATGATTTCGCGGAGTTGCGCATGAATTATTCCATGACTTGGAGCGACATAAAACCCTCTGTGCCGGCCCGGCGAAAAACCCCAATGATTCCGCATACCCGGCACAGGTACAGATTCCGACTACTCTCTCTAGCGCGCCGACAATTAAATATAATTCGCGTCATTTATTTATATTTAATTCAAATTTTTTCTGGGGCCAATTATGGGATTCTGTACCTGTGCCGGTAATCTGCTGTAACTACCCGAAACTGCTAGCGAAAACTCTACCGGCACAGAACCGGCACAGAATTTCTGTGCCGGGAAAGAAAGTTCAGACAACTCGGCGATACTATTGGAGAATGTGTTACCGGCACAGATATAACCTTACCCTGGGGCATTTAATTCGGTTTTGGGAAGTCGAATTAATTCCCCTCGGCGCCCCTCGGTGCCACTCGGTGCCCAATATGGGGCTTAACTCCGCGCGATCGTTAGGGAATCTTCAGGAATCCGCCATGCCGGCAATTAAATTCGGATTTAATTTTAGTCGGGCGATCGTTAAGGAATCTTCAGGAATCCGCCATGCCGGCAATTAAATCCGAATTTAATTCCTAATGGAGTTCCCGGGCACGCCTAGGCAGTGGAGCCGAGTCCATGAGCTCGGCTATGTCGTTGTGCAGCGTAGCGATCTGCAGGCGCTATCGACTTGGTACAAGCGATGCATTAGGTACGCGTGGCCGTGCGTCAGCGTGATCGTCAGAGGGCGCTGGGCAGAGGTGAAGTTGGATGCCTTTACGGCACGCCGACAGAGTCTCACCCAATCGGGCGCAGTGGCTGTGCGCAAGATCGTGGAACAGTGGGATGAGCGGGTGAATCAGGCGCGTGTGAGACCGACCGAGATATGGCTCGGACCAGTAGCCTTCGGCCTCGTGCGGATGCCAGTGTCCGAGGCGGAACAGATGGCCGCAGAGATGCTGGCAGCGGCGCGGCGCGCTGATCCAAGAGCGTTCGGGAGGCCACGTAACCAGGCTGAGTACAACAAGCGCGTCGACTTCCTACGTAGATGGGAACACGAGGCGAAGGCAGAGAAGGCCAAGGGAGATGGCGCCCACCGCAAGAGCGCCCGGGGCAACGGCAAGGGCAAGGGCGGCGAGGTTGAGGTCGCCCGTGGCAAGGGCAAGGGCGACCAGGCCGATGTCGCCCAAGCCAATGGCAAGGGCGCCAGGGTTGATGGCAAGGCTGATGTCGCCAAGGGCAAGGGCGCCCAAATTGAGGTCGCCAAGGGCGCCATCGGCGGTGCGTCTGCACCAGCCATGTCTAGGAGCGAATGGAGCTCTGTGGTGGAGTGGTACGGTGGTTTATGTGCTTATTGCGAGCGTCGTGGGATGTTGCTGCTCCGTGACCAACTACTACCAGCCGCGATGGGCGGCGAGCACCGGATTGGCAACGTGGTACCGGCCTGCCTCGACTGTAACAAGGACAAGGCTGCACGCGCAGCGGCTGAGTTCGTGGCATCTCGCCCAGATTTGCCAGCGCGACAGGTACGTGAAGCGCTTGGCATCCCTCAGCCTTCTGACGTTACTCCGATTCACAAGCGTCGGCGAGCTAATGTCAGGTAACTACAAGACATTCTCTGTGGATTGCTTCACGTGGAACACTCGTGATACGGTAGATGGCATGATCGGACGCTCGAGCCGCACCATGTTGGTACAGCCGCACGCCGGCCTCGGCTGAGGCGCTCCCCCCCAACTCCGCTGGTCAGCGGAGAAAAAGAGGTGGATCAACTACGCGCTGGACGTGCAGGCGTCGCAGCCGCTTTCTGCTGTCCATCCGCCCATTGGGGATCTCGGACAGGAGGCTTCGTCGACTAAAATTTGGCTCTGGGCGCTTGGTGGGGCAGCGGCGCTGCTTGCTATCTATGCACCGAGAGGGGTCGCCGAACGCAAGGATCGGAGCAGGAGAGAAGCGGCGGCCCAGCGCGACTGGCTACGGCTTGATTGAGAAAAAGGGATGAGGGTGTCGCCTAGCGATTTGCGCGCGTCAAGTGAACCCACTGTTGATGTAGGCATTTTCTGGCGTTGCCACTGGTCAGACTTGCCGCCATTTTCGGTAGAAAACGCTTGGTCGCGGCCTTGGGGCGAGGACGATGCTGTCCCAATACGTGGTTACAGTGCTGTCGAGTCGGCAGAAGCACTCGTGCATTACATGGAAATTCATGGATCGGGAATCGGCGACGACGATCCGATCGTAATTTTTGAGGGTGCGGTAGTTGGCACTGGGCCAGACCTAGAGCCTCTTGTGATCCCGCGACGAGCGATCGCGTGGGTACGAGGTCGCGATTTGGACGATGGAATTCTTGAGTTTGAAGACGATCCAGTGCGCTTAGCCGAAATTCTTTCGAGGCTGGGCTCTGCACGGAGGCTTAAGTAAAGGAGTAAATGTGGGTCACGAGGGACGCTCTTGACAGCTTTATGTTGCGGTGCAACACTTGAAGATCGGAGACATTAGGCAATGAAATTGTATCAAGATCAGAGTGGTCGTTTTGTCGCTGACCATGGCCTTGGCGGTCACTTGGTTGGGCCACTTGGTGTACGTCTGGCATATGAGGCGTATGCACAATCTCCGTCGCCTGCGCCGATATGTCCTCCAGGATGCGTCCCGGCAGCAAGCAGGACGCTCTATGCGAAGGACAATGTCCGCTGCGTAGGCGCTCCGGCATCAGACGACCCGGCTGATACATCAACGCCGAAGTCAAGCTTCTATTCGGCTGGGGTTGCGAGCGGCGCGACGACGGCGAGTGCTTTTTGCAAGGAGAAGGGGTTCAGGTCGGGCTTCAAGACGTAGGATCAGCCGCTCTTGCTGACTTACTCTGCGATCGCGCTGGCTGCAGATTTGGTTCGGGATCTTGAGAGAGTCGCCAGTGGATGGACCCCGCCGCACGTTTCCTTTAGCCCTGACGGCGATATCGTATTTGAGTGGTGGCGCGATCCAAAAAAACTCACGATCTACGTTTCTGATCGCGGTGTTGAGTTTGTGAAGTCGTGGGGGAGTTTCATCAGCGAGATGGACGACGGGACAGTTGGTTCGGCCGAAGAAGCGCTGAGTGCTTGGAAGTGGCTGATCGGCTGATCCGTTGCGATGTGCTGAGCTCTCTTCAGAGGAGCCAGCGTAAAAGGCTTCTCGCCTTCCACGCTACGCAGCCGCATGTTATCCCCGCGCGCCTTCGCCGCCCTGTTGAACTCGCGGACGTACCGCCGGAATTCGGCGTCGCGCCATCCGCGGACGTCGACCTCGTCGTAAGGTCCCCATTCGTCCTTCCACCCATCGGAGTAGAGCGTCGTTTGTTCGAGCCGCCTGGCCATGGGGTACCCTACCACCGAACGAGCCCCGAGTTACGGGTCTAGCGGGCTCCCCGGTTTGATGTTTGCGATGTCACCTAGAAATTTTTGCAAGCTACGCATGCTGATGTACCATGTACGTGGGCCGACTCGCCGCAGTTCTATGTGTGGGATTTTGCCGTCTTTGGCGTCTAGGATGGCTTCGTCGAGCCAACGGGTGACAGTTCGGTACGAGAGACGGGAGATTTTTGAGGCTTCGCGGCGCGTGATCCATCCGAGTTGACGCATACGCTCCTGCTGCGTCGACCTCCTTCTGTCTTGCTGTTCCATCCGCTTTTGTGTCCTTTCGGACATAGTAGGCGCGGCTGGGCGTTGGCGTCAAATTACTAATTTGTTGACAAGGGGAGTCTCGGTGCCGTATTGGTTTTCTTGAAGCTTTACACACATGGTTCCACCCAAAAAAGGCACACGCGCCACTTCTGAGACGATCGAGGCCCTTAAGGGGGAGCGAACGCTATCGGGCGATGCGCCGGATGCGTCAGAGGTTGATGGCGAGTATTTCGATTTTATCGAGGCGCAACGGGTCGAGTACAAAGGGATTCTCGCCGGGCAGTCGATGCCTGAGCCAAATCAGCCGGTGCCCAAAATGCCGGCGACGTTTGAACAGGTATCACTCTGTGCGAAGGGAGGTGGTTGTCGCTACTTCTTTCGCGTGACAGCTCCCGTGAACATGAAGATGTACGACGCTACCGCTCCTGGTGGTATACGGCCGGCGATGGCAACGATGAGGCGCTGCCTCGTTGGCGCAGTGAAGCTGGACTCTGACGATCCCATTGTACTGTCGACGATGAAGCATCTGGGCACCGAGGCGCCTTATGGGGTGCAGGAGTGCTCGCACTGGTCGCCGTATACAGACGAAGAAATGATCGCAGTGAATGACCGTCGCATGACAGGCCAGCGGCGCGATCAGGAGAAGGAGACGCTCGCGCAGTTGCTCCTGGATGAGGAAGCGAGCTCTAAGCGGCAGCCTTCCGGTCCGGTCGAGGATCCTGCGGATGATATGGAAGATGATGGGCCAGAGCCTGACTTGTCCGCACCATCTGTGCCCGTGGATATTGATGCCTTACGTGCCTTGGCTGACTCGAAAAGGAGACTTTGATGGCGACTGACAGTACGCAACCTGAAGCACCAGTGGCGGAGGTCCCGGGCGCGGTCGCGGACGAGGCGGCGGCAGTAGCTCCGTCGCTTGACGGTGAGCCTCCATCCGGCGGAGACGATGAGTCTGGAACTCCGACACTCGTCGAGGACTTTGAGGATCTTTCCAGGAGGATTACGCGCTCGCAGGTACGTATCCAAACCAAGGATTGGACCAAGCGCGCTACGAGTGGAAACTTGCCCGCGCTGGTGCGTGACACCTTTGCCGATGAAGTTCTCCAGCTGATGAAGGAGATGGCTGACATGTGCGCCGACTTCGGAGAGAGCTTCGAGAAGCTCGATCGAGTTGTCGACGACTTGGATTATGAGGTGCGCAAGCAGGGGCAGTCGTTCCGGGAGTTCGTCTCTGGCTCGGTGATCGCCTATTCCGTTGTGCTCGCGCAGTTCGTGCTCTCTCGGGGTACGGTCGATGACGAGATGCGGATGGTGGCGCAGAAAATCATCGACTCGATGGGAGCGGTAAATGTTGCCGCTGGGCGCCCTGTGGTGGCAGAGGCGCTGCAGGGTGGTGGCGATGCACAACTGCCCGATAGGGATGGCGCAGGAACGGCTAGTAATCCAGGTTAGGATCCAGACTAAGCCATTGAAAAACCTCACGAAAAACTCGGAGCGGCCCACGAAAAACTCGGCGAGCTTGGTCCGACATGTCACACCTCGTCGGCTTTTGACGACATGTGGGATGGCTGATGTCAACTGATCGGGTAGGAGTGGGTATGTCCGATACTGACCTGCCGCTGGTGGAACCTCGTCGCGACTTGCCGGCGCGCGACTTGCCTACGGTAGAGCCGGCTGCGGATCGCGAAGATCCGCCCGAGATGACGGAGCGCTCCTACACGGTACAGTCGCCGCAGCTTCGGGCAGGTGTCTTCCGTTCGGCTACCGAGACGGTCATAGACAAGGACATCGCTGGCATCTCGCGGCTTGTGCAGACTGTCAAGGAGTTACGGACGCTGGACGAGGCGTACGTGAGTTTGTTCAGGGTCGAGCCGGCGTTCCACCCGGTGACTCGAAGGCCGATTCGCGGGTACAAGGCGCGCTTCCCGGTCAGCGAATTCAGGGGCGCCGAGGATTTGCTTGATCGGGTTGAGCGCGAGTACGGTGGATACAAATGGGACTTGCGATTTAGCAAGTCTGACAACAAGGAGAGCGGCACACTCAACTTCATCAAGTCGATTCGGATTGAGATTGACAAGGAGCCGGTGTTCCACGCTGCTGATAATGGAGGGATGCCAACGGTTGTTCCGGGCTCTAACGGGCAGGGTTCGACTGTTTTTGCGCCGGCTCCGGTCGATGTTAACGCTGACTTGGTGAAGGGGACTCTCGGTATTTTGCAGAAGCAGATCGAGGACAAGGATCGTGATCGAGATCGAAGCAATGCTGGCCGACAGGATACTCTCGGATTGCTGAAGGACATCGTCCAGCTGACTCAGCAGAGTGGGCAAGGCGCGGCTGGGGCTACGGCCGACTTGGTAAGGGATACGATGCGTGCGGCGGAGACGCGCGCGTCTGATGCGCAGAAGGAGATCTCCGACTTGAGGAAGATGATGATGCAGCCGCAGCAGACCCCGGAAGCGATGCGTGCCGTGACGGAGACGACCGCGCTACAGGTTGGGACAGCTCACAAGGAGGCTGCCGCTGCAGTTGAGCGAGCGAGAGTCGACTATGACCGCGAGATGCGGTCGCTTCAAGAGCGCCAGGATCGGGAGCGAGCTTTTGACAAGGAGCGCTTCAAGGTCGAGGTAGATCGGCTCAACGATCAGATCCAACGGGCGGGGGACGAGCGGGCGCGACTTATCGAGACCCATGCGGCTGACATGCGGCATGCGCGTGACACACACAGGTCCGAGACCGAGGCGTTTACTCGTCGGCTAGACGACGAGCGGACGCAGATCGATCGCATGCGCGCGAATCATGAGGATCGATTGAAGGCTGAGATCGCCGGTGTCCGCGGCACGTTCGACGCCACTATCGCCGGTCTTAACGAACGCATCAAGATCGCTGAGCAGAGGTCTGTGGATGTTGAGCGGCGTTGGGAGGAGAAGGCTCGTGATCTGGAAAAGCAGCGCGATCAGTACATGAACCAGTTGATGGAGGAGCGAACTCGGCGTCCTGATCCGATGTCGTCAGTCGGAGGGCTGGCTGCTACGGCGAAGGAGCTCGCTGGCGCGTTTGGGTATAGCCGCGATTCTCAGCAGTCTGCACCGGCTCGTTCTGAGGCGGCTGACATCTTGGTGGCTATCAAGGAGGCCGGCATCATTGATGCGGCGAAAGGCATTGGCTCTCAGATCGTAGGGGCTGTTGCTGCCTCCAGGGCGACGAATGCTGCTGCGCAAGGACGGGCTGCGCCTCCCTACGTGATCTCTTTGCCACGTGACCCCGTCACCGGTTATCCGATCTTGCCTTATGCTGGCGGCCCATCGCAGCAGCAACCGCAGATCTCGCCGCCGGCTTATGTTCAGCGCCCAGCCCAACCGTCCGTCGGGCCGGTTGCGTATCAGCAGCCTGCGCCTGGGCCATTTAATCCATCGAGCTACGTTCAGCCTGTGCAGTCCGCTCCGCAGCAGGCTACACAGCAGAACATGGCGCAACCCGAGTCGCAGCCACCGCAGCCTCCGCCCGGGTCGTCGGCTAGTTCGCCGATTGCTGATCAGGAAGAATTGGCGATCCTCAACATATTCGTTCCTGCGCTTGGGCAGGAGATGGATGCAGGCAAGCCTGCTCGTGATGTAGCCAAGGAGATTCTCAATGTCATGCCACTTGGCAAGGTGAAGGGCTATGTGACTGGTGGCGTGACAAAATTCATGGATAAGATTGAGGCGATCGTGCCTGATTCGTCTTTGCTCACGGCCAAGGGTGAGCATTTCTTGCGCGATGTGTTCTCTAACATCAAGGCTGAGATGCCAAGGTAATTGGGTGGAGCGCTTACCGATCGATTCGCCGTTTGCGGCATCAACGTCGTTGTTTGATCCTACGGAATTGCCTGAGGGGACTTCACGTGTTTTGCTGTTTCGGGCGGTCGCGGGTCCAGCACCTCGGAAGACAGGCCGTCGGCGGTCCGAAAATGGGGATCTTGATGGGCGCTTTAGCCAGCGTTTGGCATCTGGCCTGGTCGGTATTTTTTACGAGGGAGAATTGGTCCAGAGCCTCCGCGCGTTGGAGGAGCACGCGCTGGTTGAGTATGGACCAGGCCGATATCGTGTCGTAGTTCAGCGCATGATAGACGGCTGTTGGACGTATTTGACATCTACGGTGCGGGCGATTGGGTCATCATCGGAACTTAAGGACGATGAAGACTTATCGGAAGTTTTTTGGCCTGATCGGCCAACGATGGGATGAAAAAAGAGAAAGGATAGATCGCAAAATGGGCACAAGACTGTATATTGGAAATCTCCCCTGGTCCGTAGAGGACGCTGACCTTCGTATGCTATTTGAAGAGAATGGGGGAGCGGTCAAGGAGGCGAAGGTGGTCATGGATCGCGAGTCGGGGCAGTCGCGTGGTTTTGGTTTCGTTGAGATGTCGACACAGGCTGACGCCAGTCAAGCGATCCGTGATTTTGATGGGTATGACATGGGTGGACGAGTGCTGCGCGTCTCTGAGGCACAGCCGCGTCAACCGCGTCAAGGTGGCGGCGGTGGCGGCGGCGGCGGGCGCGGCGGTGGCGGCGGCGGCGGGGGCGGTGGTGGACGCGGCGGCGGCGGGGGCGGTGGTGGACGCGGCGGCGGCGGGGGCGGTGGTGGACGCGGCGGCGGCGGGGGCGGCGATGGTGGTGGTGACCGAGCCCGAGGAAGGGAGTGGGAGGGTGGGGATACGGGTGGTGGATGTGGCCACTGGTAATCCGAGCCGAGCCCTTGCCAACTTGACCCTAGGCTCTGCATGGTCTAGCGTCTTCTTTTAAGGCAGGCTGGTCTCCCCGGACAGAGCCTCCCCCAAGGAGGGGGGAAACCATGCGTTATTTCGCAAAAAACAGTCTGGGGCAGCAGGAATCGGGACCGCCAGATAACCCAAATTTGAGCAGGTGCCTCGCAAACGCTCCCTACGGGTGTGCGTATCTTTGGGGCGATCTGCAAAACCCGGCAGAGAAGCAGAGGTGCGAGGAGGACGCAAAGGCTCAGTGTAATAGGGATTTTGCGATAAGACTGCCTCCTGGTGGCATGAGTCGCGTCAGAAGGCGACGTGGTATTTTTGGTTATGGTGGCGCTGCCTTCGTTCCCCGGGTGGCACCCGCATCCACGTCGGTTTCGGTAGCGGCGATGATGGGGGGTGCGCTCGGCCTTGTTGTACGCCCTTCGTGGGGAGGGTCTTATGCTTTTCGGCCATGGGGTTGGCAAGCGCCGTATCAGTACTATCAGCCGGCATATGCATATTCAGACGCAGCGTGCCCTGTTGCGATCGCGATCACGGCTGAGCAAATGTCCGCGTTGCACGCGGGTCAAGTTGTCGTGGCGTCAGCTCCGAACAACTGTGGGCAAATTGTTCAGGTAACGGTGCGGAACGCGCCCGCAGCGCCCGTGTCCGGTGTCTTGGGGGCATGTAGGTGAAGCGAGGCCCGTCGCCAGCCCATGTCGTCGCCCTCGGGCAAGTTCTTGCTGGCTTGCGGCAGGGTGACGTTGCCGCCGCTTCGATCGAGGGCGGACTTGGCCGAGCGCTGCCAACCGGCGCCATTGGTCTTCCGCCTGGGCAGGCTACGGATCGCGGGGGCTACGTCCGTGCTTGGGATTATGAAGGTGTCGAGTTCACGATCGATACGATGCGCCGACTCGTGCGCGACTCGCTAGTCAAGGAGCAGTCGATGGCGATTCGGCGGCTTGCCGAGCGGATCATCGCTGGCGTGTATGCCAAGGACTACTTGTCCGAGGTGGCGGCGATTTATTTTTGGGTGTTGGTGAATCTCAGGTATGTGCGCGACCCGGCGCACATCGAGTTGGTACAGAGCCCGCTGCAGGTGCTTCAGCCGACGCCCGAGGATCGTGCGGCGGGCAGGAGCGCGGCACAGGAGGATTGCGAGACCATGAGTTCGACCCTTGCGGCGCTTTGCATGAGCATCGGGAACAAGGCCGAGTTCGTGACGATATCGACGCAGAAGGGAGTTGGCTTCCATCATGTTTTTTGCGTGGTGACGATGCCGACCGGGGAGCGATTAGTACTTGATCCGGTAGGCGGACCTATGGTGGGCCCGATGTTGAGATCTGTCGTACAGCATCAGGTCTGGCCAATTGAGCCAGTGCGCGTGCCCGGCAGGAGCACGGGCTACTACATGCCTTCGGTTTCGGGCGCTGGCGCGGCAGATGGACGGTGGGGGCGTAGCATCGACATGGCGGGGCTCGGTACGGAGTGGACAGTGGCCGAGGGGCCTAGCTACGAGGGATTCGGAGTGTTACCGTCTACGTAGGAGAGGGAACTTTGACCATGTGGAGGAATGACCATGCAAAGCGCTGAGCGTGTGCAAAAATTGCTGACGAAGGCGGTGGAGAATACGCTCCCGGAACTCTACTCTCAGGAGAACGTAGCCGATCCGATCGTGCGCGCGAAGTTCTTCACGCCTTGGTCGCGATGGACATGGTACGCGACGGAATTTTCGCGTATCGCGCCAGATGGCGCGCCGAACGTGTTCTTCGGGTGGGTGGTCGGGCAAGAGGCTGAGCTCGGCTATTTCTCGCTCGACGAGTTGGAGTCGATCCGTGGCCCAGCCGGGCTGCGCGTCGAGCGAGATACCGGGTTCAGTCCCCGCCCGCTTTCCGTAGTACAGGCTG
>Ga0315281_10003142_pt1 | contig 24282 bp, 25 predicted proteins | sample YL17G07_0_MG_FD_204540 | JGI IMG/M metagenome (GOLD analysis project Ga0315281, IMG submission 204540) | Sediment microbial communities from Yellowstone Lake, YNP, Wyoming, USA - YL17G07_0 | ecosystem: Environmental > Aquatic > Freshwater > Lake > Sediment | place: USA: Wyoming | collected... | reverse complement strand
TCCGCCAGCGCCAATCCGATGTCGAGCGCACCAAGCTGGACTGGGAGCGCAGCCAGGGTCTGTTCAAGGACGGCCTGATCCCAAAATCCGAATTCGACACCCGCCGCGCCGCCTATGAAAGCGCCGTCGCCGCCGAAGCGGCCAGCGAAGCCCGCGTGGCGCAACTGCGCGCCGAAGCGGAACGCTCCCGCGCGCAAAATGCCCAGGCCCAGGCGGTCCTCACGCGCACCCGCGATACTCTGCGCAAGACCACCTACACCTCGCCCATCAACGGCATCATCAGCTACCTGCCCGTGCGCGTCGGCGAAAACGTTGTCCCTGGCATTCAGAATGCCACCGGCAGTTTCCTCATGACCATTTCGGATATGTCCGTGGTCACCGCCGAGGTCAAGGTGGACGAAACCGACATCATCAACGTGAAGATCGGCATGGAAGTCGACGTCAAGATTGACGCCGTGCCGGGCAAGGAATTCAAAGGCAAAGTAACCGAAATCGGGTCGCAGGCGGTCCTGCGCAGTTCCGGGCTGGCCACCACGCAAACCACCGCCAGCTCGCAGGAAGCCAAGGACTTCAAAGTGGTCGTTACCCTGGTGGCGCCTCCCGCCAACGTGCGCCCCGGACTTTCCGCGACCGCCAAGATCAAGACCGCCGAACGCAAGAATATTCTCTCCGTTCCCATTCAGGCGCTGGCCGTGCGCACCCGCAAGGAACTGGAAGAAGCCGCCAATCTCGCCAAGGGCAAGTCCGATGACAACGTCACCCTGGCCGCTCCTCCTCCCGCCGCCGGGAGCGACAGCAAGAAAGAGGAAATTCAGGGCGTTTTCCTGGTCCGCGGCAAGAAAGCCGTCTTCACTCCCGTCGAGACCGGCATCAGCGGCGTCACCGACATTGAAGTCACCTCCGGCCTGCAGTCCGGCGATGAGATCGTCACCGGAAGCTACAAGGCCCTGCGCACGCTGAAACCGGAAGCCTCGGTGAAGGTGGACAACAGCGCTCCCAAGAAGCAGACGGAGGAGTAGCCCTGGAATTTTTTTCTATTTTTTGCCCGCTCAAGGAGCCGCCGCATGGCCGTTGAAACGCAAGCCCCCGATTCCTTCCGCGAGGATCTGGTCTCCTCCGGCACGGTCATCAAGACCGAAGACCTCACCCGCCACTACCAGATGGGCGACGAAGAAGTTCAGGCCCTGCGCGGCATCAGCCTGGAAATCCACAAGGGCGAATATGTCGCCATCATGGGCCCCTCCGGCTCCGGCAAATCCACCCTGATGAATCTCATCGGCTGCCTCGATTCCCCCAGCTCCGGGCGCTACTGGCTCGCCGGCCGCCTGGTGAGCGAACTGGACGACGACGAACTGGCGCACATCCGCAACAAGGAAATCGGCTTCGTCTTCCAGACTTTCAACCTGCTTCCCCGCGCCACCGCTCTGCACAACGTCGAACTGCCGCTCATCTACAACGGCACGCCCTCCGAAGAGCGCATCGAGCGCGCCAAGAAAGCCCTCGAACTCGTGGACCTGATCCCCCGCATGATGCACAAGCCCAACGAACTTTCCGGTGGACAGCGCCAGCGCGTGGCCATCGCCCGCGCCCTCGTCAACAATCCTTCCATCATTCTCGCCGACGAGCCTACCGGCAATCTCGACTCCAAGACCGGCGACGAAATCATGACCGTTTTCGAACGCCTGCACTCCGAAGGCAACACCATCATCCTCGTCACCCACGAACACGACATCGCCCAGCACGCCCACCGCACGATCTTGATCAAGGACGGAAAAATCTTCTCCGATCAGGCAGTCAAGAAGTAGCGGGTTAAAAAACGCGCTTTCTGCGGCAAAATCCTCAACCCCTCCAGGCGGGAATTTCGTTTTTCCTATTAGCGTTTCTATAACAACCGTATTTTCAATGTATTAAGACCACTTCCCGCTTTTCCCACTTGGCAGTCCGATTGCACTTCTCCTGCTCAGGTCTGTTTCTCCATGACACAACAGTCCTCGAGACTACTCTTGGTCGCGGCGCTTCTGGTGGTGGGGCTGGGCACCGCCCGCCATTTCCTCGTGCCCAAGACCTTCGGGCAGCGCGGCCATTACCGCGCCGCCGCGGTGGACGCCATCGAAAAACTGCCCATCCGCTACGCCGGGCGCGAAGCCTGCGCCCTCTGCCACACCGAGATCGTGGCCATGCACGGCAAGGCCCGCCATCAATCCGTCTCCTGCGAAGTCTGCCACGGGCCGGCCGCGGCGCACACGGAATCTCCCGCGGACATCAAACCGCCCGCTCCGCGCACCCGCGGCTATTGCCCGCTGTGCCATGGCTATGACCCCACGCGCCCCACCGGCTTCCCGCAGATTGATCCGGTCACTCACAATCCGATAAAAGCCTGCATCAGTTGCCACAATCCGCACGCTCCGGAACCGCCGCACACGCCCGAAGAGTGCGGCGCCTGCCACGGACAGATCGCGCGCTCCAAGGCGGTCTCGCGCCACGCCCAGCTTCCCTGCGTGCAGTGCCACAACACGCCGGAAAAGCACAAAATCACGCCGCGCCTGGTGCATCCGGAAAAGCCGCGCAACCGCGAATTCTGCGGCAGTTGCCACGCGCAGGATGCCCGCAGCCCCAAGGAAATTCTGCGCATTGACATGCAGTCCCACAACAGCCGTTACCTGTGCTGGCAGTGCCACTATCCGCACCAGCCCGAGGGGGATTGATGGACGACCCCAAACGCTATTCGCCGTGCAGCGAGCCGCCAGCTTCGGAAAGCCGCCGCGAATTCCTGCACACCTTTTCCCTCGCCGCGCCCCTGCTCCTGCTGGGCCTGCGCATCTCCGCCGTCGAAGCCCTGGCCGCCGAACCCGAAGCCGCCTACAACGCCCGCGATCATTACTACGGCATGGGCATTGATGTCTCCAAATGCATCGGCTGCGGCCGCTGCGCCGACGCCTGCAAAAATGAAAACGACGTTCCCCGCCAGCCCTATTACTTCCGCACCTGGGTCGAGCGCTACGTCATCGGCGCCGACGGCGAAACCGATGTGGACAGCCCCAACGGCGGCATCGGCGGCTTCACCTCGAAAACTCCCGAAAAGGAAATCCTGCGCACCTTTTTCGTTCCCAAGCTGTGCAACCAGTGCACCGACCCGCCCTGCGTTCAGGTCTGCCCCGTAGGCGCCACCTTCGCCACCGAGGACGGCGTGGTCCTCGTGGACAACGACTATTGCATCGGCTGCCGCTACTGCATCCAGGCCTGCCCCTATGGCGCGCGATTCCTCGACCCGCGCACAAAGACCGCCAATAAATGCACCTTCTGCTACCACCGCGTGACCAAGGGCCTGCTCCCTGCTTGCGTTGAGGTCTGCCCCACCGGCGCGCGCGTCTTCGGCGATCTCAAACAGCGCAACAGTCCCCTGGCACGCTTCACCCGCTTCAACAAGATCATGACCCTCAAACCGCACCTCAACACCAAGCCCAAAGTGTTCTACGCACAGTTGGACGAGGAGGTACGCTAACCGTGGATCCTCTGCAGGAAGTCCTCCGCCAGGTCACCGGATACATTTACCCCAACGAAGTGGAATTGCACTGGGGCCTGCTTGTGGTCGTCTATCCCTACCTCACCGGCCTGGTTGCCGGCGCCTTCATCCTAGCTTCGCTCGTGCGCATCTTCGACGTCAAGGAAGTGCAGCCTACCTACCGCCTGGCTCTGCTCACCGCCCTGGCGTATCTGATCGTCGCTCCGCTGGCTCTGCTGTTGCATCTCGGCCATCCGGAGCGCTCCTTCGAAATTTTTCTTACGCCCAACTTCCATTCGGCCATGGCCATGTTCGGATTCGTCTACGCCTGGTACCTGATGGTGGTCCTGCTGCTGGAAATCTGGCTGGACTACCGCAAGGACATGGTGCTGTGGGCGAAAAAGGAAACCGGCCTGCTCCGCTGGACGCATCTGCTGCTGACCCTCGGCGCCACCGACATTTCCCCGAACTCCCTGCGCTTCGACCGCCGCGCCAGCCGCTTCATCACTCTCATCGGCATCCCCTCGGCTTTCCTCCTGCACGGCTACGTCGGCTTCATCTTCGGCTCGGTCAAGGCCAACCCCTGGTGGTCCAGCGTACTGATTCCAGTTGTTTTTCTTTTCTCCGCCATTGTTTCCGGCATCGCCCTCATGCTGCTCATCTACTTCCTGAGCACCCTGCTGCGCGGCAAGCCCGTGGACATGCCCTGCATGGACAAGCTGGCCACTTTTCTCTTCTACGCTCTGGTCGTCGATTTTTCCCTGGAAATGCTGGACTTCATCCATCGCCTCTATGAAGCCGAAGAGTCCATCCACATTCTTTCGCAATTGGTTTTCAGCCGCCTCTTCCTCAGCCTGATCATCCTGCAGGCCTTTCTCGGCACCGTCGTTCCCCTGATCCTTCTCGGCTCGGTCTCCCCCGCGCTCCGCCGCAAGGGCATCCTCAATCTCCCCGAAGAGCTTCGCCGCCTGCTCTACGCCGGCGCCGCCATCCTCATCCAGATCGGCATCTTCAGCACCCGCTGGAACGTGGTCATCGGCGGCCAGCTTTTCTCCAAGAGTCTCCGCGGCCTCACCACCTATAAAATGCAGCTCATGGGCCTCGACGGTCTGTTCACTTCCTGCTTCCTGCTCCTTCTGCCCGTCCTGGTTCTCCTGCTGCTGATCTATATCCTTCCGCCCTGGGCGGAGTCCGAGCAGCATGTGGAAACTCCCACCGGCGATTAGCCGCGAACGCAAAAAGCGGAGCGAGACGTCCTGCGCCCTGTAGAGGCCAAGACTGGTCTCGCTCCGCTTTTTGAATTTCACGTTTCTAATTTCGAAAAATCAATCCGACCAGGCCAGATACCCCGGAACAATCAGGGACACCACCGGAACGATCATCAATATCCCCCAGAAACTCGGCTTGTTGCGCGCCTCCGCGATGGCCATCCACACCAGGACCATGATCACGATATTCACAAAAGGGATCAGGCAAAGCACGATCCACCAGATCGGCTTCTTGGCGACATTCAGCATCAGGACGATATTGGCGATGGGAATCCACGCCAGCCAGGAGTTTTCCGTCTTGGTCTTGTTCGCGATGGTCTGCAGCGCCAGCGCTACATAGACATAGACGGCCGCCACAAACAAAAGAATGAATATCATTATGCCCGCGATGCCCGCCATCGCCGCCGCCTTGGGAATTTCGTCATCGCCGCTTTGCGCGAAAGCTCCGCCCGCCAAAGCAAGCGTCACCCCCGCCGTCAGCGCCCATCTCATCCCTGCCAGAAGATTTGTTCGCAGCTTCATCGGCATTTCTCCTTAATGAATATGCATCAATTGCATTCCGCCGGGGTTGCCGGCCGCTCTGGGATCTCAGACTCGTCTTCAGTCTGCGCTGAATCGCAATGTAGTGAATTAACGCCTAGCTGTCAAAATTATCTCATTGGGTAGTTCGCAGGGGGCACCGCCTGCCTGCGCAATCCTTTGCCCTCAGCGGAGAGCCAATTCGGCTCTTTCCTCTTCCCGTGAATGCGCTAGGCTTGCCGCGCTTTCCCCGAGCAGCGCGCGTTGCGATTGGCCGCCGCCTGCCGCCGGAAACGAAAGGCAGGTCCTCATGGCCGACGAAACACCACGCACGCTTTCCTCCGTAACCGATGAGGTTCTGGCTCTGGCCGCCGAGCGCGCCCGAAATTATGCGCGCACGGCCGGGGAACGCAGCGTCTCCCCCGCTCCGTCCGCCGTCGCGGCTCTCCAGCGCTTCCACGAGCCCTTTCCGGAAGCGCCCAGCGATCCGCGCGAAGTTGTGGCGCTGCTCGATGAATTGGGCTCGCCCGCCACCAACGCCACCACGGGACGCCGCTTTTTCGGATTCGTCACCGGCGGCGCGCTCCCCGCGGCGCTCGGCGCGAGCTGGCTGGTCAGCGCGTGGGACCAGCCGGCCGCCTTGCGCATCATGTCTCCGGTGGCCGCGGAACTCGAGGATGTGGTCCTCGAATGGCTCTGCGAAGCTCTCGGTTTACCCAAGGGCTGCGAAGGCGGTTTCGTCACTTGCGCCACCACCGCCAACTTCAGCGGATTGCTGGCCGCCCGCTCGGCTCTGCTGGCTCGCGCCGGATGGAACGTCGTCGAGGACGGCCTCTTCGGCGCTCCTCCTATCGAAGTCGTCGTGGGCGGGGAGGTGCATGCCGCGGTCCTGAAAGCCCTGAATCTCGCCGGCCTGGGCCGAAAGCGCGTGACCGTCGTGGAAGCCGATTCCCAAGGCCGCATGCGCGCGGACAAACTGCCCCGCCTTTCTGATCGCACCCTTGTCTGCATCCAGGCCGGAAACGTTAACACCGGCGCATTCGACCCCGCCGGCGCCGTCTGCGACCGCGCGCGCGACGCCGGCGCCTGGGTGCATGTGGACGGCGCATTCGGCCTGTGGGCCGCCGCTTCTCCCAATTACCGCCATCTCACCGCCGGTTTCGAAAAGGCTGATTCCTGGGCCACCGACGCCCACAAATGGCCCAACGTGAATTACGATTGCGGCGTCGTCCTCGTTCGCGACGGCAACGCCCTGCGCTCCGCCATGGCCATGAGCGCCGCCGCGTATCTCGAACCCGGCGCCCGCCGCGAGCCCATGCACCACACGCCGGAATCCTCGCGCCGCGCTCGCGGCGTCGAACTCTGGGCCGCGCTCAAGTCCCTCGGCCGCGAGGGCCTGTGCGCCCTCATCGAACGCACCTGCGGCCACGCGCGCCAATTCGCCGCGGGCATCCGCGAGTCCGGCTTCCAAATCCTCAACGAAGTGGTCCTCAATCAGGTTCTAGTCTCTTTCGGAACTCCCCGGCAAACCCTGGAAGTGATCCGCCGCGTTCAGGAAGAGGGCACCTGCTGGTGCGGCGGCACCGTGTGGCAGGGCCAGACAGCCATGCGCATCAGCGTTTCTTCCTGGGCCACCACCGCGGACGATGTGCAACGCAGCCTCGAAGCCATTTGCCGAATTGCCCGCGACTGCGGCGCGTAGCCCTGCCGCAGCCGTCTCCGCCGGCCGCCCTATTCCTTTCTCTTGGATTCCTCCAGAAGCTGGCGGAACAGCCGCACGGTATCCGGCGAATGTCCGGCGTAGTGATTATTGGCGAACGCGAAGACCGCGATGCCCCGTCCCTGAAATTTTTTGCATGCTGTGGCCCACGCGCGCAGTTCCCGCCGGCGGTCCACGATGGTCTTGTCCCAGCTTTTAGTCTGCTCCTCAATGCCCTGGCGGTCGCCCAGCCAGCGGATGTAAGTAAAATCCGCCGTGAGGGGATCAATCTTCTGCAGCACTTCGCCAATCGGCGGCATCCACGAATGGTCGATCAGCGCCAGGGCCACCCCGCGCTCCCGCAGCGCATCCGCCAGCGCCGGCACTAGCCAATTTTTATTGCGAATCTCGACCGCAAAGCGGTAGCCCGCCGGCAATTTTTCCAAAAACGGCCGCAGCCGCGCGATAAACGCCGCCCCATTCACGAATTTGGATTTATTGAAATACGGAAACTGAAACAGCAGCGGTCCCCGCTTCTCGCCCAGCAGATCCATCACCCCGAGAAACTGTTTCAATTCCTCGCCGCAATCCACCAGCATCTTTTCGTGCGTAATCACCTGCGGCACCTTGGCCGCAAACACAAAATTCTCCGGCGTCCGCGCATACCACCCGCGCACCACGCCGGCCGCCGGCGCCCGGTAAAACGTGCTGTCCAGCTCCAGCGTATCGAACTGCGTCGCGTAGTAGGAAAGATAGTCCGCGGGCTTCATCCCCGCCGTATAAAAGCTGCCCGGCCACCCCGCCGCCGTGAACGCCGAGGTCCCCAAGCGTATGTCAGGCTCGCTCATGGCGTGATCCATCTCACCCGCCGCAAATCCGCTTACGGCTTCAGACCCATGCGCCGCAGCAGATCGGCGTAGCGCGGATCGGAGCGCAGGGAATCCAGGCAGAACTGCACTTTTATGCTCAGCAGCCGGCGACTCTTTTCTGCGTAGCCCTTCTCCAGCCAGCGAAAGGTCTGCTCCTTGTCTCCCAGGCAGCCATACTCATAGGCGACACTGCCGGGGTCTACATAGGCGCGGGCGGACATCTCTTTGCTCAATTCGATCCCTCGCGCCACGGCGGCCTTGTAGCCGGAGCGGGCATACGCTTTCGCGCTCTCTTCGGCCAGCGCGAGATCGTCGCGGTCGTTGTTCAGAACGGCGGTTTTCTTCCACTCCTCCAGCCATAGATTGTATTTACCCGTGGCCCGGTAGAGAATCATTAAATCACCGTGGGTGCCGGCAAAATTGGGGTCCATTTCGATGGTCTTTTTCAGTTGATCGAGTCCCTCGTCAAACTTTCGAGCATTCACGTAGCTCTGCCCCAGATTGTCGTTGTATTTCAGATTCAGCGGGTCCAGTTCCACGGCCCGCTGAAGATGGGCGATACCTTCCTGGGAACGGCCCAGCCAGCTTAACTGCAACCCATACCAATGATGCGCATTGGCAAAATTAGGGTCCAACTCCAACGCACGTTGCATTTCCCGTTCCCACTCCGCCCATTCCCACGCGTCCGCATGAGCCTCCGCCAATGCCGCGTGCGCTTCCGGCAGCTTCTCGTCAAGCGCCAGGGCTTTGAGCGCCGCCGCTTTCGCTTGAGGCTGGGCTTTGGACTGAGGAATCGGTTCATAATCCGCGACCACCGCCCAGTAATCGGCCAGCCCGACGTAGGCCCGCGCGTAGGCCGGATCGCGCGCAATGGCTTGGTTAAAGTAGTCGCGCGCTTTTTCCAGCGCTTCCGGCGTGCGCTTCTCCCAATAGAAGTGCCCCTTGAGATAAAGCTGATAAGCCTCGGGGTCGGCAGTCCCGTTGCGCTCGAGCCCGGCCTTCTGCGTTCCGCTCAGGTGCTCGCGCAGGCGAGCGGAAATTTCCCCGGCAATCTCGCGTTGCACGGCAATAACGTCGGAGAGCTTGCGGTCGTAGCGCTCGCTCCACAGATTGCGGTTGGTGCGCGCGTCGGTCAGCTCCACGCTCACCAGCAGCGTGTCTCCGCGCTGCGTGATCCGCCCGGTCACCACCGCCGCGGCCCTCAATTCGTTTCCCGCCGTCTGCGGGTCCACATCCTTCGCCTTATAGCGAAAGACGGCGCTGCGCGAGCGCACCGCCAGGTCCGGCAACTGCGAGAGGCTGCTGATGAGGCTTTCCGTCAAGCCATCGCACAAATATTCCGCGTTGGGATCCGCCGTGACGTTGGCGAAGGGCAAAATCGCCAGCGAATCAATGGCCGTGCCGCTCCCGCGAAAAAATCCGCGATAGGCGCCAAAGCCCAGCCCCGCGGCCAGCAGCACCATTGCGGCCGCCGCGCCCAGAACACTTTTCTTGTGCCGTTTCAGCAGGCTGATCGCAATCTGCGTATCCGAATTCGTTTCCAACGCTCCGCGCGCCGTTCCCCCGCTGCCTGCCGCCGTCTGCGCCGCTTCTCCCGCCAAAGCCACGGCCATCGAAACCGCCGTTCGCCCCGAGGCCGTGTCCCGCTTCAGCCGCTGCAATTCCGCGCGCATGTCCGCGGCATTCTGGTAACGCAGCCGCGCGTCCTTTTCCAGCGCGCGGTTGATCAAGTGCTCCAGTTCCACGGGCACTTCGCTATTCAGCCGCACCGGCGCGATGGGCGCCTTGTGCAGAACGGCGTCGAAAATCGCCGCCGACGTATTTCCCTGGAACGGATGCTTCCCCGTGGCCATTTCATAGAGCACCACGCCAAACGAAAACAGGTCCGTGCGCCGGTCCAGTTCCTTGCCCAGCGCCTGCTCGGGCGACATGTAGGCCACGGTTCCTAGCGCCGTCCCCGGGCTCGTCAAATGCTCCGCAGCCAGCCCCTCCGTCGCCAGCGTATCTTCCTGGCCTCCTGCTTCCCTGGCACCGGAGACTTTGGCCAGCCCGAAATCCAGAATCTTGGCGTGCCCGCGGCTGGTCACGAAAATATTCGCCGGTTTGATGTCCCGGTGAACGATGCCGCCCGCGTGCGCCGCATCCAGCGCATCGGCAACGTCAATGGCAATTTCCAGCAGGCGCTCCAGTTCCACCGGGCGGCCAGTCATCAGGTGCCGCAGCGTCACGCCATCGAGAAACTCCATGGCGATGAACGCACGCCCGCTCTCTTCTCCAATGTCATAGATCGTGCAGATGTTCGGATGATTCAGCGCCGAGGCCGCCTTGGCCTCCCGCCGGAACCGTTCCAGCGCCTGGCGGTCTTGGGCCACGCTGTCCGGCAAAAACTTCAGCGCCACAAAACGCTCCAGCCGCGTATCCGCGGCCTTGTACACCACGCCCATCCCGCCTCCACCGAGCTTTTCCACCACCCGGTAGTGCGAGATCGTCCGCCCAAGAATCGATTCATTCTCCGCCATGTGCCGCAAATCGTATGTTCCGTCCGCGGATTAGTCAACCCGCGAAAATCGGACCAACTCCTCCTGATTTTTCATCTTCTCGATTGACATGTCTTCCTTATCGAACTAGATTGCAGCCATGCCGCCTGCTTCCCGGCAATACCGGCCCCTTCACTAGAAACTCCACGAAAGGAAACTTATTTCAAATGAAAAAAACAATCCGTATGCTGTCGCTCTCCGCTGCGCTTCTGTCTCTCCTCTTCTTCGCCGTTCAGGCTTACACCCAGACGGAAAAGAAGGCGGAAGCAAAGGCCGAGAAAAAAGAAGCGAAAAAAGTTGTCTCCAAGGAAGAAAAAATCAAGCGCGCCATGATGGCCGGCCCCGCCTCCATCTCCGCCGACGCCACCATCCTCGATTGGGACATGACCGAACTGCGCAAGGGCACCAATGACTGGACCTGCCTCCCAGACCGCCTCGGCAACGACCCCTGGTGCATCGACAAGGCCTGGATGAGCTTCCTCAGCGCCTACATGAAGAAGGAGACGCTCACCATCACCCAGACGGGCTTCGGCTACATGCTGGTTGGCGATTCGGCCATCAGCAACACCGACCCCTATGCCACCGGCCCCACCGCCGACAACGAATGGATTCCCAGCGGCGGCCCGCACATCATGGTCTTGCTCCCCAACAAGGAAGCCCTGGCCGGCCTGCCCACCAGCCACAGCAACGGCGGCCCCTTCGTCATGTGGGCCAACACCCCCTTCGCTCACATCATGGTCCCGCTGGGCGAAGCCAAACACGCGCACATGGACATGGGCGCGCACAAGAAGAAGGCCGCGCAGTAAACCACTTCTCCCGGGCAAGGTTCGCCCGAAATGCCGCCCCAGCCCCGGTCCTGCCGGGGCTGGGGGCCGGTCCCCGTCTTGGCTTGCCCAAAACCAGGCGAAATGGGCTATACTAAAAGGCTCTGGGAGGACTAGAAGACTGTGTTGACGATTCGTCTGGCAAGGATTGGCAAGAAAAAGAAGCCGTTTTACCGCGTGGTGGTGATCGAACGCACCCGTGCGCGCGACGGCCGCACCGTGGACTTGGTGGGCACCTATGACCCGCTCAAGAAGCCCGCGGAAATCAAACTCAATGTCGAGCGCATCAAGCATTGGCTCGGCCACGGCGCGCAGCCAAGCGACACCGTGCGCAGCTTTCTCCGCCTGCAGAAAATCGCGTAGCGCATTTCCCTGCGGCTTTTCTTGAGCATCTGGCTGCCTGCGTCCCGGCCCCGCGCCGGACGCAGCGTTCCGGTAATTCCCCTTGGCGTGGAGGTACCCGATGAAAGAACTGGTCGAGGCCATCGCCAAAGCGCTGGTGGACCACCCCGAAGACGTTCAGGTCAACGCCGTCGAAGGACCGCAGGCCGCCGTGTTCGAGCTGCGCGTCCATCCCGAAGACCTCGGCAAAGTCATCGGCCGGCAGGGACGCACCGCCAAGGCCATCCGCACCATCCTCGGCGCTTCCAGCGTGAAGGCCGGCAAACGCTTGACCCTCGAAATTCTCGAATAGCGCCGCCCCCGTGCCTTCCTCCTCCGATTCCTATATGACCCTGGCGCGCATTCTTCGCCCGCGTGGCATCAAGGGCGAAGTCTCCGCGCAAATTCTCACCGACTTTCCCGAACGCCTCTTGAAACTCCGCGAAGTTTTTCTTTCCACCGGCCAGGGCGAGCCGCGCAAAGCCCGCCTGCGCCGCGCCTGGCTGCACGGCGAGCGCATCATTTTCCATTTCGAAGGCTGCGACTCCATGAACGACGCGGAAAAATTCCGCAATCTCGAAGTCCAGCTCCCCCTGTCCGAGCGCACGCCTCTCGCCCAGGGCCAATACTACGTCAGCGACCTCGCCGGCTGCTCCGTCTTCGAACGTGCTAACCCCAACACCCCTCTCGGCACCGTCCGCGACGTCGAATTCGCCGGCGCCGCTCCCCTCCTCGCCGTGGACACTCCCCGCGGCGAACTTCTCATCCCCCTCGCCGAAGATATCTGCACCCTCATCGACCCCACCAACCGCCGCATCGAAGTCGTCCTCCCCGAAGGTCTGCTCGACCTCAACGCCAAGCCGTAATTCACCCTCTCCCGGCTCCACCACTCACTGGTCACCAGTCGCCTCCTCCGCTACACTGGCTTCCGATGCGCTTCGACCTCATCACCATCTTCCCGGAATTCTTCGCCGGGCCGCTCGATCACGGAATCGTGCGCCGCGCCCGTGAGGCCAACCTCGTACAAATACACGTCCAAGACCTGCGCGAATTCACCCATGACCGCCACCGCACCGTGGACGACCGCCCCTTCGGCGGCGGCGAAGGCATGGTGCTGAAGCCCGAGCCGCTCTTCGCCGCGGTCGAATCCCTGCTGGGCCACGGCGTAGGCGACGCTGCGCAGCCTGTCCCGCGCGATCCGAAAACCGCCATCGTCCTGCTCTCTGCCGCCGGAAAACTTTTCACGCAGGAAACCGCCCGCCGCTACGCCCAGCTCGACCGCATCATCTTCATTTGTGGACGCTACGAAGGCGTGGACGAGCGCGTCGCCGAACATCTCGCCACCGAAGAAGTTTCCATAGGTGATTACGTCCTGAGCGGCGGCGAACTCCCCGCCGCGATGATTCTCGACGCCGTCACCCGCCTGCTCCCCGGCGCGCTCGGCAACGAAGCCTCCTCGGTCAACGAATCCTTCAGCGCCCCCACCGATCCTGCCGCCGCGGACGCCGTAGGGGCACGGCATGCCGTGCCCCTACCCGATGCCCGCGCAACCCTGCCCGCCGCGCCATCCGCTCCCCGCCTCCTCCTCGATTTCCCGCACTACACCCGCCCCGCCGAATTTCGCGGCTGGTCCGTCCCGGAAATCCTCATCGGCGGCAACCACGCCGAAGTGGCTAAATGGCGCCGCGCCGCCGCCCTCGAAAAAACCGGCCGCAATCGCCCCGACCTGCTCTCCTCCGCGCAACGCCCCTGACCCCGCCCGTAACCGGCCAGCGTTTGCAAACCAATCTTCCAGCGCGTATATATAAAGTTCACAGGAGGCAACATGAAGAAACCATTTTTTCTATTCGCCGCACTGGCCTTGACCGTCGCAAGCCTGGCCCTCGCGCAGACCCACGCCGAAACGGACAAGAGCAAACGCCCCAGCCCCCCAGCCAGCGCCGAACATAAATTCGCCGACGGCGCGTCCCTCAAAATCGATTACAGCAGCCCGCGCATGAAGGGTCGGAAAATTTTCGGCGCCGTCCTGGTGCCCTACGGTCAGCTCTGGCGTACCGGCGCCAACGAAGCCACCAGCTTCGTCACCTCCGCCAATCTCACCATCGGCGGCAAAGCCGTTCCCGCGGGGAGCTACACGCTCTTCACCATTCCCGGCGAAAAATCCTGGACGCTGATCCTCAGCAAAAAAACCGGCCAGTGGGGCACCGACTATCCCGGCGAAAAGGAAGACCTCCTGCGCGTGGAAATGCAGGTGAGCGCCACCGCCGCGCCGGTCGAAAATTTCACCATCGCGCTTGACGGCACGGGCCCCAAATCCGCCACGCTGCGCCTCGAATGGGAATCCACGCGCGCCTCCGTGGCTATCGTCCAGCCCTAGCCCAGCGCTCTATCTCATTGCAAACGCTACCGTTTCCGAGGCCGGCCAGCCTCCGCCTCCCGGCCTCGGAAACTCCCCTCCAGGAAGCCACTAGGCATTTGCTCCCACTTCGCATATAATTACGGTTTGGATTGGAAGTGCTGGCCCCACCTGAGCGGGTCTGCAGGAAAATAAGGACATGAATCCGATTATTCGAAAGCTGCACGAAGCGCAACTGCGCAAAGATCTTCCCGACTTCCGTCCGGGCGACACGGTCAAAGTGAACGTCCGTCTGCGCGAAGGCGAAGGCGAAAAAGAAAAAGAACGCCTGCAGGCCTTTGAAGGCGTGGTCATCTCGAAAAAAGGCCGGGCCTCCGGCGTGACCTTCACCGTCCGCCGCGTCAGCTTCGGCGTGGGCATCGAACGCATCTTCCCCCTGCACTCCCCTTCGATCAGCTCGATCGAGGTGATGGGCAAGGGCAGCGTGCGCCGCGCCCGTCTCTATTACCTCCGCGATCTGCGCGGCAAGGCCGCCCGCATCAAGCGCGCCCCGCGCGTCATCGTCCCGGCCGGCGGCGAAACCACCGCTTAATACTTTTCATACCCCTATTGCAAAAGGCGCGGCGCAAAATGCCGCGCCTTTGTTTTTTTTCACAACCGCCGCCGCGCTCTTCTCCCCCGCCGTGCTAAAATCCCCCTCCAATGGCTCGTTTGTGCTCATCCCGATTCGAGCGCGAGGCCCGCAAACTCGGCTGGACGCGCATCGCCGGCATCGACGAAGCCGGCCGCGGCGCCCTCTTCGGCCCCGTGGTCGCCGCCGCCGTGCTCCTCAATCCCAAGCGCCGCATCATCGGCCTCGACGATTCCAAAAAACTTTCTCCCGAACGCCGCACCGAACTGGCCCTGCGCATCCGCGAACACGCCCTGGCCTGGGCCGTCGCCGAAATCGACGCCCAGCGTATCGACGCCTGGAACATCTACCAGGCCAGCCGCCAGGCCATGTCCGCCGCCGTCGAGCAGCTTTCCATCCGCCCCGATTATCTGCTCATTGACGCCATGCATCTCGACCTGCTGATCGAGCAGAAATCCCTCATCAAAGGCGACGCCCGCTCCGTCTCCATCGCTGCCGCCTCCATCCTGGCCAAGACCCACCGCGACCTGCGCATGCTCGAATGCCACGCCGCCTACCCCCTCTACAATCTGGCCCGCAACAAGGGCTACGGCACCCCCGACCACCTCGCAGCCCTGCGCCAGCACGGCCCTTCCCCGCTGCACCGCTATTCCTTCGCCCCTGTCCGCGAAGCGGGCTGCTGGTCCACCCGCGCCACCCAGACCCCCTTGCCCCTGGAACCCGTCTCGTCCTGATTTTTTCGCGCTAATCTTCCCCCGCGTGCCTTATCCGGCACGGGATAACTGCCTACTCACACTCGTCTCACCTCGCATTGACTTGCCTTTTTCCCGCCTGTTAGGGTTAAGAGTGCACGAATGTCGCCTGCCTCACTGGCGTGGGGGCCGCGGATGACTCCTCTCGGCAGGCATGGAGTTCTATTGTTCGAGTTTCCGAATGGCCTATAACAAGAGCAAATACGTCGAAGCAGCCCAGAGGCTGCTGAATCAGGGAAAAGTTCCGCAAGCCATTGCGGAATATAAATCCATTCTGAAGTACGAGCCGAATGACCAGGTCACCCTGATGACCGTCGGCGAGCTCTACATCCGCCAGGGCGAAACCAACAACGCCATGGAGTATTTCGAGCGCCTGGCCCAGGTCTTCGTCAACGACGGTTTCCTCACCAAGGCCATCGCCGCCTACAAACGCATCGTCCGCCTGGCGCCCGAAGAAGTCCGCCCCCTCGAAAAACTCGCCGAACTCTACGTTCAGCAGGGCGTCATGAGCGAGGCCCGCCCCATCTTCCTGCAGCTCGCCGAACTGCACCTCAAGAACAACCGGCAAATCGAAGCCGTGGCCCTGCTGAAAAAACTTCTGGCCGCCGAGCCCGACAATTTGCGCATTCAGATTCGCCTTGCCGACCTCTACCAGGTCCTCGGCCAGTCCGACGAAGCTGAACAGGCCTACGTGGAAGCCGCCCAGCGCGCTCTGGCTCGCGGCGAATACTCCGAAAGCGAAAAGCTGGCCGAAAAAGCCCTCAAGATTCAGCCCCAGAGCGCCGGCGCTCTCACCATTCGCGCCCGCTCCTTCGCCGCGCAAAACCGCACCCAGGAAGCCATCCAGCAGCTTCAAAAGCTCCCGGACATCGCCAACGGCGGCGAGCATGCCGACTTTCTTCTCGAACTCTATCTCAAAAATTCCAATTGGAACAAAGCCGCCGATCTGGCGCAGAGTTTCTTCCAGGCCAACCCTAAGAATTTTGCTCCTCTGCAAAAGGCCGCCGAAGCCATGCTCGCCGCACGCGAGTTTGATTCCGCCAAATCCCTCATCGGCAGCCTGCGCGAGCCTCTTTTTGCCGCGAACGAATCCGAACCCCTCATCAAACTTCTTTCCGATCTCGCTTCCCAATTGCCCGACGAAACCGAACCGCAGGAATGGCTGGTCGATGCTTTCCAGCGCATTTCCGATCCCTACCGCCTCACCGACGCCCAAGTGCAGCTCGGCGACGCCCTGGTAAATTCCGGGCAGGCGGATCGCGGCAAGGAACTTTTCGAACAGATTCTGAAGGCCCAGCCCGATCACGACAATGCCCGGCAGAAACTCAACGCGCTCCTGCGCTCCTCCGGCCAGGGCGGCGCCGTGGTCCCCGACGGCTCACCGGCTCACGCCGAGGAATTTTTTGTCACCGATCTGGCCAAGCAGGATGCCCCAAGAATTTTCCGTGGGGATGAGGAAGAGAAACCGGCCTCTTCTTCGCCCGCCGACGGAGAAGATGCGCTCGATCCCGAGACCGAGCGCTTTGTAACGCAGTCCCTCACCGACGTCGACCTCTTCGCCAGCTACGGCCTGACCCAAAAAGCCATCAGCCTGCTCGATGCCGTGCTCAAACGCGCCCCGCGCCATACCGCCACCATCGAAAAGATGCTCGATTTCGTGGTCGGCTCCGGCGATAACCGCCGCACCGCCGAACTCGCCGGCTCGCTCGAACAAATCTACGCCGATCGCAACGACACGCGAAATTCCGCCCGCTTTGGTGAAATGCGCCGCCGCTACCAGCGCGCCGCCGGCCTTTCCGATGAGGATGTCATGCCGGCTCCCAGCCCGGCCCCTGCGGCAGCCGCTCCGCCTCCACCCGTGGCGGCAGCCCCCGTGATTCCCGCCGTTGTGGCGATCCCCGCTACGCCGGTTGAACTTCCTCTCCCCGTGGAGATTCCCCAGGAAGCTCCCGCAATGCAAAGTGCTGTTCACGAGGTGGACTTATCCGCCGAGTGGACCTCGGCCGCGGAAGAAGCGCCCGCGGCGCAACCTGAGCCGGAAGCGGAAGAATTGTTCCTGCCTGTTGAGGTCGTCGAAGAAGCCCCCGCTCCTCCGCCGCCACCCCCTCCGGTGCGCGCGGCGAAGCCAGCTCCTCCTCCGCCCCCTCCTGCTCCCGAACCCGAGCTCGATGAATTGTCTCTGGATGTCGAAGTCATCGAAGAGGCTGCCGCGCCTCCGCCTCCACCCCCTCCTGTGCGTGCGGCGAAGCCTGCTCCTCCTGCTCCCGAACCCGAGCCCGATGAATTGTCTCTGGATGTCGAAGTCATCGAAGAGGCTGCCGCGCCTCCGCCTCCACCCCCTCCTGTGCGTGCGGCGAAGCCTGCTCCTCCTGCTCCCGAACCCGAGCCCGAGGAATTGTCTCTGGATGTCGAAGTCATCGAAGAGGCCGCCGCGCCTCCGCCGCCTCCTCCTGCTCCCCCCAAGGCTCGTCCTTCGGTGGGAACAGAACCTTTGCCTAAGACAGCGCGTCCCTCGAAACCGGCTCCGCCAAAAAAGGAACCCGTTCCCGCCGTCGCCTCTGCCGCCGATCTTGCCGGCGACGATTTCCTCTCCGAACTGGCCAGCGAACTCGATAACCTTGGCCTCGGCGAAATGCAGCCCAAGTCCAGCCAGCCCGCGCAGGCTGCGCCGAAACCACCTGCGCCTCCCAAGCCGCCCAAGCCCGCGCCCGCCGCGGCCCCCGCCGGCAGCAACGCCGCTCTCCAGGAAGTTTTCGACGAGTTTCGCGCCGAGCTGGGCGAGATGGAGTCCGAGGACGAAGACGAGGACATCGAGACGCACTACAGCCTGGGCATCGCCTTCCGCGAAATGGGCCTGCTGGAAGAGGCCATCAGCGAATTCCAGAAGGTCGCCAAAGCCCACGACCGCGGCCGCGCCTTCCGCTACGCCATGCAGTGCTGCACCCTGCTCGGTCTGGCCTTCATGGAAAAGAACCAGCCCGGCATCGCCGCCCACTGGTACGAGCGTGCCCTGCAAACTCCCGATCTCGACCAGGAAAGCACCCTCGCCTTGCGGTATGATCTCGGTGTGGCCCAGGAGTCGGCCGGCGATCTCGACGCGGCGTTGAAAAGTTTTTCGCTCGTCTATGCCGCGAACATTGATTATCGCGACGTCGCCGAAAGAATTTCGACGCTGCAAAAATCCGCGCGCTGATTTTCTTCTCCCGGTCCCCTGGAGATTACGCCCCGATCATGAACCGCCTTTCTCGAACCATTTTCGTCCTGCTCTGTTTCGAAATGGGCGTCGTCCTCCTCTATCTCCCCTGGTCCTCTCATTGGGAACAGAATTATTTTCTCAGCCGCTTCCCCGCTCTTGTCCCCCTTCTCCTGCACCCTTCCCTGCGCGGCGCCGTCAGCGGCCTGGGTGTGCTGGACATGTATCTCGGCATCCTTAATATCCCCCAACTCACACGGACCTCCAGTGCTTCCGCTTCCTAATCCAGTCCTGTGCTGGGTGACCGCCCGCCAGAGTCTTGGCGCATCCTCTTCCGAAGATCTGGCGCAAGCCGCTCTGCTCGCCGCTCTTGCCCGCGCTGACGCTGCCCCTATCGATTGGATTCAAATCCGCGAAAAGGATCTCCCCGCGAATTCCCTCGCCGCCCTGGCCCGCTCCGCCATGCGCCTGGCCAAACCCAGCCAGCGCATCCTCCTCAACGATCGTCTCGATGTCGCCCTGGCCACCGGCGCTCACGGCGTCCATCTCGGTGAATCCTCCCTGCCCCCCGCCGAAGTCACCCGCTGGCTGCGCTCCTCCTCTGCCCCCCCTGATTTCCTCGTCGGCGTTTCCTGCCATTCCCTGCAAACCGCCCGCGCCGCGGCGCAGGCCGGCGCCAGCTATATTTTTTTCGGACCCGTCTTCGCCACTCCCTCCAAAGCGGCTTTTGGCCCTCCTCAGGGCCTCCAGCGCCTCGCCGATGTCTGCCGCGCCATGGAAATTCCCGTCTTGGCCATCGGCGGAATCACCGCGGACAACGCCGCCGCATGCCTCTCCGCCGGCGCATCTGGCATTGCCGCCATCCGCCTTTTTCAGGACCCTGCCACTCCTCTGGAAAAATTGCGCCGCTCCCTTGCCGGAAATCCCTAGCCGCAGTGCGAGAGCGGAAAAGTCCGGAAATCGTTAAAACCACAGGATTTACACAGGCTTTTTGGCTGCAAGTGATTGGTACTACAGGACTAAACTACAGTACCAGGACTGGCAAACCTTCGACCTATCGACGCTAACAGACCCTCCCGGCAAACTGGTCATGTAATCGGGAGTTGGTTGGCCTCCCAAAGGCTGGTCATCTTCTGGTTATGAACCAGGAAACCCTCCATAACCCCACGCCCGAGCGGCCGGTCCCCCCACCGGCCGCTCTTTCATTTTGACTTGGAAAAAGAAGCCTAAGAAAGTTGCGTTGACCTAAGTTGGCCGGAAGGACCGAAACTCCTCGCCAAAATAAAAAAGGGGGCCAGTAAGCCCCCTGTATCGCTTGGTCCCAGTTCCGTGATCCAGTCGAGGTTGGATCTCCGGCCACCCCGGGAAGCCAATCTTGTATGTTGAAGAGAGTAAGTGCAAGTAGAATGCCAGGCTGGAACTAACCCTGAATTTTTTTATACTCACCTAAGTACAAAGGACTTACGATGATTTTAGCGCTGTTCTTTCCTCTCACTCCTGCTGTGAATATACAGAATTTCACAGGTTTTTCTCTTCGCTCTACATTCTTTGGGATGCTCAAGCGGCCGTGCGTGCCTACGCCCCAATAGCCGAGCGCAGCGCCTCGGCCACGGATTCGGAAAACCGCTGAACGTCCGCTTCGTGCTCGGCCTCCACCATGACCCGGGCCAGCTTCTCCGTGCCCGAATACCGCAGCACAATGCGCCCGTTGGCCCCCAGCGCGGAATTCGCTTCGGACAGCGCCGCGGCAACGGCGGGCAGCGATTCGAGCGGAGGCTTGGAGCGCACCTTCACGTTGACGATCTTTTGCGGGTACTCCTGGAAGCCCTGGATGAGTTCTTCGAGCGGGCCGCGGAGCGCCACGAGCGAAGCGATCTTCAGCGCCGTAAGCAGGCCGTCGCCCGCGGGCGAATCATCGAGGAAGATGATGTGCCCGGACTGTTCCCCGCCGAGCACGTTGCCGCCGCGCAGCATCTCTTCCAGAACGTAGCGGTCGCCGACTCCGGCGCGCGCGAGAGAAATTCCCTCCGAGGCCAGAACCCGTTCGAGCCCCAGATTGGACATGGTAGTGGCCACCACGCGCTCGCCTTTGAGCAGACCCTCGGATTTCAGGTAGCGCGCCGCCGCCAGCAGCACCCCGTCGCCGTTGACCACCCGGCCCGTGGCGGTAACAAAGAGCGCGCGGTCGGCGTCGCCGTCAAAGGCGATGCCCAATGCGGCATTTTCCTGGACAACGCGCTGCTGCAGTCCTTCCAGATGCAGCGAGCCGCACCCCGCGTTGATGTTGCGCCCGTCGGGGGAGACGTTGATGGCGATGACGTCCGCGCCGAGAGAACGGAAAAGCTCGGGGCCCAGCTTGTAGGCGGCGCCGTGCGCGCAATCAAGGACGATGCGCACCCCGGCCAGCGACGCTCCAGGAAGCAGCCGGGTGCGGAGAAAAGCCAGATAGTGGGCGTCGAGAGATTCGTCGGCCGCCAGCAGCGGCGGATTTTCAGGAGCGGGCGCGGAACGCAGGCGCAGGATTTCCGTTTCCAGTTTTTCCTCGAAGGCGTCGTCGAACTTCATCCCCGCATGCGAGAAAAGTTTTACGCCGTTATCCTGAAACGGATTGTGCGAGGCGGAGATGACCACGCCCGCGCGAAAATCCTCCTGCCGGACAAGGCAAGCGACGCCCGGCGTGGTGACCACCCCGGCGAACGCCGCGGACGCGCCTCCCGCGGCCAGCCCCGCGGCAAGAACCGCGGCGATGTGCGGACCGGACTCGCGCGTGTCCATGCCGATCATCACCCGCGGCGCGGCATGCTCAAGTCCAAGGCAGGCGGCAAGCGCCCGTCCCGTGGCAAAAAGCGTGGCGTCGTCCAGCGGCTCGACGCCGGGAATTCCGCGCATGCCGTCCGTGCCGAAGAGTTGTTTGGCCATAAACGAGAGCGCGGAGAAGCCGGGCTGCCAAAAGCCGCAACAACGCGCGATGTGTCAGTTTATCACAGGCTGCGTGGCTGGCTCGGGCGGGGCGAGAGACTTCAGGAAGCGCACAAGCTGCCAGCGTTGCGGCTCCGGCAGACGGGACCAGACGGGCATGCCCTTGCGCACCACGCCGTTGGTAATCAGCCAGAAGAGCGCGCCCGGCGTAGCTTGCTGGACTTCCGGGGCGCGCAGGCTGGGGGCTTTGGCGGTTCCGGAGGCGTCCGGGCCGTGACATTCGGCGCAATGCTTTTCAAAGAGTTTGCGGCCCGCGGCGGGTGCGTCCGGGTTATTTTCCAAAGGATTGGGGCGCTTGCGGGCTTTTTCGGGAGCGCGGGCGAGTTCCAGGTAGTCAAATTTGGATTTGGCAGGCGCTGCGGGAGGATTGGTTTGCGCGGCGGCGCGGGAATGAAGAAACGCGGAGAGCAATAGCGCAAGAGCTGTGCAGCGAAGGAATGCGGGTGTTTTCATGGGCGTGCTCCAAAGAGGCGGCGGAGGGCGGGGCCGAAACCGGAAAATTCACGGGCCAGGCTCCAGCGCAATAGAAAACGGTGGCTATGGGAATTGAGCCCGAAGCCGGGCGAGACGCGCACGGCCAGTCCCCGCGGCAGGCTCCAGGCCAGCGAGGGTGCAAGGTAATGTGAGGTGTTGGGCAGGCCGAAGTTGTGACGGTCACCCAAACCTCCGTAGAGTTCCAGGCCAGCGGTGAAATTTTCGCGGCACGCCACGCAGGGGCGCGGCGAGGCGGCCAGCGCCAGCGGCCGGCTGACACCGAGGGCGTAGCCGAACTCCCACGGCGCGTTGGAGATATTTTTTATAGCGATGATGTTTTCGGAAATGTTCCAGCCTTTGGCCTGGCTGGAGAGAATCAGCTTCAGCTCGAATTCCCGTTCGCGCTCGGCGCGCAGGAGGGCGTTGGGCTCGCCATGCCCGGCTTCCACGTCGTGCCCGGCGACGGCCAGCATGGATTTGTCCGCCGCGTTGACGTTTTCGAATTCCACGTATAGCACGGGATTGATCCAGTGCTCGCGGGCGAAGGGGCGAATGCGGTTCTCCCAGCGGACGCCGGTGAAGACGGTGCTGTCGGAGAGGGTGCTCTGGCCGCTCAGGTAAAGTTCGGTGCTCCACCAGCCGGTGACGCCGTATTCGAATTCGAGCAGAGAAGAGAGAAAGTCGCCGGAGCCGCGCTGGGCGGCGTAGGAGGATTGCCAGGCGATCTCAAGGCTGCCGGGCTCTTCGAGATAGTGGTCATAGACGACGAAGTAGGGGCGCTCCTGAGAGTGGAGGGGGAGAGCGAAGAGAAAGAAGGAAGCGAGGAAGAGAGCGATTATATAGGACCGCATTGGTCCTCCTTGCAACTAATTTGCAACTACAGGTTCAGGCTACCATAAGCCCTTTCTATCTGCAACTCATTCACAACTGGGAACCGCCCCGTTCCTCTTGACGAGCCCTCCTGCCAGGAGCGATTCTGCTGCCGTGGCCCGCTTGGCGAGACCGGAGCGGCGCAGAGCCCGGCGATTTGTCCGTGGAGGCTTTGATGAACACCGGAAAGCTATTACTGCAGATTCTCGATGAGGGTTATACGAAAGCGGCCTGGCATGGGCCGAACCTCCGCCAGTCGTTGCGGGGCGTGAGCGCGCAGCGGGCCGCCTGGCGCCCAGGGCGCGGGCGCCACAATATCTGGGAGGAGGCGCTGCATGCGGCCTACTGGAAATACGCGCTGCGGCGGAGAATCGAAGGAGGCAAGCGCGGCTCGTTCGCGCTGGAGGGAAGCAATTTCTTTGCGCGACCGAAAAAAGGGAAAGCCACGGAAGCGGCGTGGCGCGCCGACCTGGCCCTGCTCGAAAAGGAGCACAGGGCACTGCGCGGAGCGGCGGTGAAGGTCCTCGCGGAGGGCCGGGCGGAGCGCTTTGCGAGGCAGATTTTTGGAATTGCGCTTCATGATGTGTATCATGCGGGGCAGGTGCGGTTGCTGCGGAGGCTACAGGAGAAGTGAGAGCCTGCCGCTGCAAGTGAAGCCGGAGCAGCCCGACGGGGGCGCCATGAGTTTCATCGTTCAAGTCTATTCCGACTACGTTTGACCGTACTGTTTTCTGGCGGAGGCTCCGCTGGAAGAGGCTGCGCGGGCGACGGGGGCGGAGATCGAGTGGATGCCGTTTGAGTTGCGGCCGTATCCGGAGGAGACGCTGCGGCCGGAGGGGGAATATCTGCGGCGGGCGTGGGCCGAGCGGATCTTGCCGCTGGCGGAGCGCATGGGGTTGAAGATGGTGCTGCCGCGGGTTTCGCCGCAGCCGCATACGCATCTGGCGTTCGAGGGGTTTCAGTTTGCAAAGGAGCGCGGCAAGGCGGGGGAATACAATCACGCGGTTTTTGTTGCGTTTTTTCAGGAAGAGAAAAATATCGGGGAGATCGAGGTGCTGGCGGGAATCGCGGGCAGCGTGGGGCTGGATGCGGAGGAGTTCCGGCGGGCGCTCGAGACGCGGCGGTATAAAGAGGCACACGAAGACGCGCTGATGATGTCTGTGCGCAAGGCGCGGGTGGAGGCGGTGCCGATGATTGTGATTGGGAACCGGGTGATTCGCGGGCTGGCGCCGCGGGAGGCGATAGAAGGGATGATTCGGGAGGAGATGGAGCGGGGCGGGTAGCTTAACCATGCGTTGCGGCCAGTAGTGTCCGGTTAAAAGTCGAATAAAATCAATTGGTTACCGTCCGGCGATGAAACCGCCGTCTCGGTATCGCCCTGCAAGGCGCATGAAATATGGGTTTTCTCGAAAACCGAGACCGACAGAA
>Ga0315281_10003141_pt1 | contig 24288 bp, 26 predicted proteins | sample YL17G07_0_MG_FD_204540 | JGI IMG/M metagenome (GOLD analysis project Ga0315281, IMG submission 204540) | Sediment microbial communities from Yellowstone Lake, YNP, Wyoming, USA - YL17G07_0 | ecosystem: Environmental > Aquatic > Freshwater > Lake > Sediment | place: USA: Wyoming | collected... | reverse complement strand
AGCACATATGCAACATGGTGGATAAGACAGGCAATAACAAGGGCATTAATTGATCAGACAAAAACTATCAGAGTTCCTGTACATATGATGGATTTTTATAACAAGGTTACCAAAGCATCCAGAGAATTAACACGACAGCTTGGAAGAGAACCGAGTAAAGAAGAAATTGCAAAAAGATTGGAAGTATCAACAGAAAAAATCGAAGCAGTATTAAGGGCAGTACAGGACCCGATAGCTCTTCAAACTCCGTTAGGGGATGAAGGTTCAAAACTCGAGGATTTTGTTAGTGATAAAGATAGTCCCTCCCCATACTCCGATACAGAAAGAAATAAGATTACCGAGCAGATACTAAAGATTCTGCACACCTTAACTCCAAGGGAAGAGAAGGTAATAAGAATGAGATTTGGTATAGGATTTGGAAAAGACCACACCCTCGAAGAAGTAGGGAGGCAGTTTTCTATTACACGTGAAAGGGTAAGGCAAATAGAGGCAAAAGCACTGAGAAAACTTAAACATCCAAATAGACGCAGTGCATTGAAGGTATTAATCAGTTAATTTTTATTAGGAAATTTAGCACTCTTGTCTTCGAACTTCTATTTCTTAATGAGATATGATACAGGACTGCAAGTTGTTTCTCTTAAATAAAGGACTTCTACAATATGATAATATAGCGAAAGAGGTTGCATATGTTACAATTCCAAACAGCACCTGACAGGATATTTTTGGGGATTCTTACGAAAAGCATTGAAATGATGATCAATATAATCATAGACCTTCTGGAAGATGTAAAAGATGCTGAGAAAGAAAAGGAAGAAGTGGAATGGCTGTTGCCTAATGCATGCAATGTCTTTAATGCAGAAACAGCACTCTATACTCTCGAAAGCATATTGATAAACCACAAAAACCAAGGAATATACCATCTCAATAATTATCATTATGTGTTACTCTACGACACGCTTGAAACCTTCTATGGCATAAAAAACAATTTAGTAAATGAGGCAGAAACAATGAGGGATAAGATGGAAATATCAAAAATAGGTTCATACTATATTGAGGAGCTCGACTTTGACGGAACAATAGAAACATATTTCTTTGATACCGATTTTCTGATCGATGCAGATACCATGTGGGAAATGGGACTTGAGGGCAGAGAGCAAAGCAATATCGGCAAAGAGACATTTGCACTTAGTCAAGGATTAGCTCCACATCCAGAGGAATTGATAATAAAAGCGTATAAACAGGGAAAAGCAGTCATAAGAGAACCCTCTGTGTTGTTTGGTCCGAAATCAAAAGTCTACCCTGACTATGGTTATCTTGAGCAATCTTCTTATTTAACATAAACTTATTTCTCAGCTATTATCTTTGTCTCTTCAGAAGACCTATATATGCAAGATTTATATAACTTCATTAATAATCGAGCAATTCGCCTTATCAAGTTTTTTCAGTATGTAAAAATTATTTATGCAAAAAGTATCTAACCTGACTAATATTCTAAGTATTTTCTTGTATAAAAAACTCTGTATTGATTACTTCCTCCGTAAAAACTAAATTTGCTAAAATGTGGTACATTTCTATTGGTAAGTGCCAGTATTTTTACTTAACCATAAACCTCTTAGATTATCAATTAATAAGGTTGGAAAGGATACTATAGGAGGATGACTTTCTATATATATGAAATAACTATTGACATGTAAGATAATGTCCTATGTTTTTGTTCTGTCCTATAGTATCCTTGTCATTCCTGCGGAAGCAGGAATCCAGGGATAAGACTGGATTCCGCATCAACAGACTGTGTCACAATAGTAGTCGCAGGCTTTAGACTGCGTAGATTCTGCGCAAACTAAAGTTTGCGGCTACAATATATTGGTGCAGCAATGTAAAATTTATCATTGCGACACAGCCTCCAAGTGCGGAATGACGATAGCGGACATTTTTATGCAGGAGTCAATAATACTGTTATATGTGCTATTTTTAGTTTACAAAAAAGGTTTTTTGTGGTTCAATGAAATAGCAGAGGTAACAGGAGTTAAAAAATTTGGTTTCCAAGTGAGAAATTGTGAAAGAATAAAGATATAAAATCTGGAGGTAAAGATAAAATGATAATGATAAAGACAGGGAACAATGTTTCAAGAAAAAGTGCAGTATTATTATTCTTCCTCATAGGATTATTTATTATTTCGATCCCTTCTTCTATATGGGCACAAAATATCTATACAGAATTATTACCTCCAGGGTGGGTCAGGGCCTATGCCTATGCAATCAATGACAGTATAGTTGTTGCGGGAGATGGTTATGACGGTACAACTGATAAAGGCTTTATATACAGCAATGGAAACTATACCGCATTATTGCCCCCTGGAAAGAAGGGAGCTGGTGCTAAAGGAATCAATAACAGTGGAGTTGTTGTAGGGTATAGCTATGATAATATAAGTGATAAGGGCTTTATCTACAGTGGTGGAACTTATACGAATTTGCTTCCTCCAGGATGGACTGCGGCTTATGCCAATGCAATCAATGATAGCGGGGTTGTTGTGGGAGAAGGGTATGTTGATGATACCTGGAAGGGCTTTATCTACAGCAGTGGAACTTACACGGAATTACTGCCACCTGGAAAGGATGGAGCCGGTGCCACTTCAATCAATAACAGTGGAGTTGTTGTAGGATATTGCTCTAACAATGTGACTGAAAAGGGCTTTATCTACAGCAGTGGAACCTATACAGAATTATTGCCTCCGGGATGGACTGGAGCTGTAGCTACTGAAATCAACGATAGTGGAGTTGTTACAGGATATGGGTATGTCGGTGCCATCTGGAAAGGCTTTGTCTACAGCAGTGGAACTTACACAGCATTGCTTCCTCCAGGGTGGACCGGAGCTATAGCCACTTCAATCAATAACATTGGAGATATTGTTGGGCATGGATCTAACGGTACAACTGATAAAGGCTTTATAGTAACATCAGTTTCAGCCATGTGCGGAGATGTGAATAGCGATGGATCTGTGAATATAGTGGATGCCCTTTTGGTGGCAAGATATGATGCTGGACTTCCTGTAAGTAACTTCGTTTCAGACGTAGCAGATATCAATTGTGATGGGAATATAAACATTATTGATGCTCTTCTGATTGCAAGGAAGGATGCAGGTCTTCCAGTTTCTACATGGTGTTGTGATTAAAAAATCTCTTAAATATGAACATTGTGCATACTATAAAAAAGGAGGATTTGGCATGAGATTTTTGAAGAATTTGGCTTTTTTGCTGGTATCGGCATTCTTTATCATTGCCCTGTGCAAAGGGGTTCAAGCGGCGGCCGGCAATGTATGGATAGACCCGAGCAGCAAGACAGTTAATACTAATGCTACCTTTGACCTTGAAGTACGTGTTGACAGTGGTACAAACAAGCTTGGGGCATATAAATTCATAGTGACATTTAACAGTATCTTATTAAATGTTGATACATCGAAAGGTACTAACGGTGTGGATAAAGGTCCTGATGGGTTTATTACGGCGGTTAACACGAACAACAGTATGGGGAGTCTGACAGTAAACGGATTCGATGTGAACGGCAAAGGGCCTGGAAGCAATCTCAGAGTCTTGATTATCCACTTCAATTCACTCGCAAATACAGCTTCTGCAACTATAGGATTGTCTGTAGAAACCTTGACAGATGAAATTGGGACAACTATTGGGACACCCTCGGGGACAGGTGGAACCGTCAATATACAGGTATCGCAGAGTACTCTAAATGTTACGGTGAGCCCATCCAGTGGCGGGACCGTAACAGGCACAGATATTAGCTGCCCTGGTGATTGTTCTAATACGTATGATCAAGGTACTCCTGTTACGCTCACAGCCACACCGAATAGTGGTTTTTTCTTTGAACGCTGGTCCGGGTGCACCTCAACGAGTGGTAACCAGTGCACAGTTAACATGAATACTAACATGAGTGTTACGGCATATTTTAGTGCTCTGTCTGGATTGCCTCTACCTTCAGAAGTGATCGTATATAGTTATCTACCTGTTGAAAACGCTGTGGAAAATGAGAATGATCCATCCCTTTGCAAACCATTCGGGGTGGGTAATATAACTGGAGGGATGCTTAGTCTCCGCGTGAAGATACCTCCATTCTCAGGGCCTATCGACACATACATCCTCATATATGCCCCACAGGTAGATAATCAGAATCTTTATTTAATAACCTCTTATTCGATTCAGCCATACTCAATGGGGGGATTAGTGCCATGGAAGGCAAATACTTACGGAGATATAGATGAAGCATTATTTCAAGTTGATACCTCTATTCTTCCTTCAAGCATATACTACGTATATTTATTAGCAACTCCTGTTGGTAAAACTGACAATTTCTATCTCTGGGGAACGTACTTTGTAAATCCATCAGTTAATTTTCCATCTAAATTATAAGAAAATAACAGCATAAGTGATTGATTTTCTTTTTATTGAGCAGGTTAGAACGGTTGTGACATCATAATAAACATAATTCATTCTTTTCGTATACTGGTAGAGGAAATGGGATTTCTTATAAAAGTTTGGAGTTGTGAATAAAAAAACTCTGCTAAGATAAAATGTCATTATCAATCAAGGAAAAAGGAGACCAAAATATATGAATCCCTTCAGGTTTTTTTCTTTCGTTTTATCTAATGCCTTATTTACGATTGCCTTTATATCAAGTGTGTATGCCTCAGCGGGTGATGTCTGGATATATCCGAGCAGCAAGACAGTTAATACTAATACTTACTTTGACCTTGAAGTACGTGTCAACAGCGGATTAAAGAAGTTGGGAGCATACAGCTTTACAATTACATATAACATTAGTTTACTGAATGTGGATACATTAAAAGGAACAAGCGGTGTGGATCCTGGTCCTGACGGGTTTATATCAGCAGTCAATACAAACAATGCTGCTGGAATTTTAAGTGTAAATGGATTCAATGTAAACGGGACAGGTCCTGGGAGCAGTCTGAGGGTTCTGACTATTCATTTTAAGTCACTTTTGCTTTTCGGGACTGCACCCATAGGGTTATCTGTATCGACGTTAACGGATGAGACGGGCATAACCATAGGTACTCCTTCGGGGACTGGAGGAACAGTATTAGTACAAAATATACAGAAGCAATCAATAGGTGTTTTCCGAAATGGATCCTGGTATCTGGATTATAACGGCAATGGTGCATGGAATGGATGTTCTACCGATTTCTGCGGCACGTTTGGTCTTCCTACTGATACCCCTATTGTGGGAGACTGGGATGGAGATGGATATTCAGAAATCGGTGTATTCAGAAATGGAATGTGGTACCTTGATTATGATGGAAGTGATTCATGGAGCGGTTGTGGTATAGATAAATGTTACAACTTTGGGCTTTTTACTGATACCCCGATTGTAGGAGACTGGAATGGGAGTGGTTTTACGAAGATAGGGGTCAAGAGAGGGGCAGCATGGTATCTTGATTACAACGGCAACGGTGCGTGGAATGATTGTACTACTGACAGGTGTTATAACAACTTTGGTCTTTCTGCTGATAAACCTGTGGCAGGTAAGTGGTAAAGAGCGTTGCTTTAGTTAAAAAAGACTAAATGATAATATATGAAGGGCGAGGCAAAAAACCTCGCTCTTTTTATTGAAGATTACACCCATTAATCGTATGCCATTCTCGCTGCTCCTTTCTGTCCTCTTAGTTTAAAGCAGCCTTATCACTTATGTCCCTGTCCAGTTTTTCCTGACCAGCTCTTTATTCACAATGGAAGTTCCAGCGACATTACTCCATAAAAGCTCTTTCTGTGAATAGGGCAGGGACCATAGAGCCTTAACATGTCAAGATGTTCCCGTGTTGAATAACCTTTGTGCTTTTTAAAATTATACTCTGGATATTGTTGATGGTAATCCAGCATAATTTTATCCCTTATAAACTTTGCGATGATCGAGGCAGCAGCAACCGAGGCACTTTTACTCTCTCCTTTTATGAATGAAAGCTGCCTTAAAGGAATTGATGGAAGGGACATAGCGTCAATAATAAGAATATCCGGAGGTGTGGAAAGATCTTCTACCGCAAGCTGCATCGAATGTTGTGTAGCCCGTAAGATATTTATTCTATCAATCTCTTCATGGCCGACAATACCTATCCCTATGTCTATAGAAGAACTCTTAACTTGATAAAATAAGGTTTCTCTTTCTTTCTCGGGTACTTTTTTAGAGTCCCTAAGTCTTTCAATCTTTATACCTTCCTTCAGTATAACTGCTGCAGCAACAACAGGACCTGCGAGAGGTCCCCTCCCAGCCTCATCAATACCAGCTATCCTTAAGAACCCTCTTTTTCTGAGCGACTCGTCATACCGGTAGATATCCATCGGAAGATTTCAAATTACATATTTACTGAGTCTGTTTTATGATTTCCCTTTCTTTTTCTTTGATCTTTGCTGCTTTACCTTTTTTGCCTCTTAAATAATATAATTTTGCTCTTCTGACACTTCCTCTCCTTAAGACCTCTATTTTATTAATAGAGGGAGAACAAACAGGGAAAATCCTCTCAACTCCAATACCAAATGATATCTTTCGTACCATAAAAGTTTCCCTTGTGCTACCTCCATGCCTGGCGATTACAACACCTTCAAATGGTTGGATTCTTTCTTTGTCACCCTCAATAACTTTTACTGAAATCCTTACTGTATCTCCGACATTAAAGTTTGATACATCCTTCTTGAAACCTTCCTCAACAGATCCTATCAAGTTCATTATGATTCCTCCTTCTTTATTTCGCTCATTAATTTATAGTCATCTTCGCTGAGTCTACTCTTTTCAAAAAGATCTGGTCTTCTTTCAAGTGTACGGCGCAAGGCCTCCTTTCGTCTCCACAGCCAAATATCTCTATGGTTTCCGGAAAGTAAGATATCTGGCACTGACAGACCTCCAAACACAGGAGGTCTTGTGTAATGAGGATAATCGAGTATCCCCCATGAAAATGATTCCACTTCAGCAGAAAGCCTATTGCCAAGCACACCGGGAATTAGCCTGGTAACGGCATCTATTATAACTAAAGCAGGTAGTTCTCCGCCAGTCAGTACATAGTCACCTATGGATACTTCATCATCTGCCAGTGCTATTCTTACTCTTTCATCAATTGCCTCATACCTTCCGCATAGAAATAGAAGGCACCTGTTTTCCCTTGAAAGTTCCATAGCCATGTCCTGGTCAAATTTCTTACCTGCAGGGCTGAGCATAATGACTCTTCTTTGTGTGCGATCAGGGTAGAGTGTCTCAACAGCAGTAAAAAATGGTTCTGGTTTCATCACCATGCCTGCGCCACCCCCATATGGGTAGTCATCAACGGTTCTGTGGCTGTTTTTTGTATAGTCACGGAGATTATGTACCTCTACCTCGATGAGTTCTTTCTGCAGTGCCTTTTTAGTGATACCCCTATCGAGATAGGCATTGAATATTTCGGGAAAGATAGTGATTATGGCGTATCTCATCGTTAAATTTTACTACTGGGACTGTTAAACTGGCAAGGGAAAGATTAAGGGGTAGAAGGAAATATTACTTTTCCTCCTACCCCTTATGATATAACATCTCTGTTACCGGTAATGTAAATAGGAATGTAACCCTGCTGCATCCCTATTCAGGAGCACATTGTGTATTTTATTCGAGAATTTCGAGCACGCAGCGTTTACCTATTTTTGTCCCTGATGCACTCAGTATTGTCCTCATTGCACGTGCAGTCTTACCTTGTTTGCCTATAACCTTTCCTAAATCACTCTGTGCTACTCTGAGCTCAAAAACAGTGGTCTTTTCACCGTCAACCTCACTAACATTAACTTCTTCAGGCCTGTCTACCAGAGCCTTCGCCATCTTTTCTACTAAGTCTTTCATCCTTTTCTACCTCCATACGAGTTTTGGGCTGTCTATAGGCTAGCCCTTTGCATAAGCTTTTTAACTATATCGGTAGGTTGTGCTCCTCGCTGCAACCAAAAATTTGCCTTTTCGAGATCGAGCTTTACATCAGCAGGGTTCTTCAAGGGATTGTATGTCCCGAGAATCTCTATAAAGGGCCCATTCCTTCTTGCTGCGGAATCAGCTACTACTACCCTGTAGAAAGGTCTCTTATGTGCTCCCAGTCTTGCAAGTCTTATTTTGACCAAACCATCACCTCCTTGAATAGATGAAATTGTAATATATTTTACGTTTTAAAGTAAACCCCGTTAGAAAGAAAGTTTTTCAGGCAGGAAAAAAATAAATAATTCGGGTGGGGTTTAAAGCTCCCCGAACTTTCTAACGGGGTAAAGGGCGCGGACGAGTCTGTTTGATTTTTAAATAGATTTTTGTTTATTATCACACATGGAAATCAAGAAATTCTTTGATGAATCAAGCCGCTATATCATGAATACCTACAATAGGTTCCCTGTTATCCTTAGAAAAGGACGGGGCATGAAGGTATGGAGTTCTGAGGGCAAAGAGTATCTCGATTTTGTCGGTGGTATAGCAGTCAATATTCTTGGACACTGTCATCCGCGCGTCGTAGTTGCAATACAAAAGCAAGCGCAGAGGTTGATTCACGTCTCGAATTATTACTACATTGAGCCACAGGTAAAACTTGCAAAATTGCTTGTAGAACATTCTTTTGCAGACAAGGTATTTTTCTGTAACTCAGGAGCTGAAGCAAACGAGGCAGCAATAAAACTTGCCCGCAAATATTCAAAGGGGCAGATCACCCCTGAACGATTTGAAATAATCGCTACAAAAAATTCATTTCATGGGAGAACTCTCGCTACTCTTACTGCAACGGGCCAGGAAAAAATTCAGAAGGGTTTTGAACCATTAGTGCCGGGATTTAAACATGTTCCATTCAATGATATTGATGAAATGGGTAAGGTTATAACAAAGGATACATGTGCCATCATGCTGGAACCCATTCAGGGAGAAGGGGGAGTTAAACTGCCAGACCAAAATTATCTGAAAGGAGTAAGGGAACTCTGTAACGAAAATAATTTGCTGCTCATCCTGGATGAGGTTCAAACAGGGATGGGCAGGACAGGGAAGTTTTTCGCCTACGAACATTTTGGTATCACACCTGACATTATGACTATCGCAAAAGGACTCGGAGGAGGGGTACCTATAGGTGCAATGCTTGCAATAGATAAGGTTGCTTCTGCATTTCAGCCTACTACTCATGCTACAACCTTTGGTGGCAATCCACTTGTCTGTGCTGCTGCGGTAGCAACCATCGAGACACTCCTTGAGGATGGTTTTATTCTTGATCAGTGTAACAGGATGGGTAAGTACCTCAGAGAAAGTCTCGAACAACTTAAGGAAGAATTCCCAAGCCTCATTACAGAAATAAGGGGTATGGGACTTTTATTAGGCATGGAACTAACAAGAGATGGTGACTCAATAGTGAGGGCTTGTCTCGAAAAGGGAGTGCTTATAAACTGCACTGCTGGGAATGTATTACGATTCATACCACCTTTGATAGTGCGGCAAAGGGATATCGACCATCTTGTTGATGTACTTGAGGGCGTTTTTGAGAAGTCATTGCGCATTTAATTAAAGTGCTCGTGAAGATGAAAAGGGATTTTTTAACATTAATGGATTTATCATCTGATGAAGTAGTTCTTCTCCTGAAAAGGGCAATAGAACTGAAATCAGGTAAGGATGCACAGAAATGTCCTTTGATTGGAAAGAGTATCGGTCTTGTGTTTGAAAAGGCATCTACGAGGACGAGGGTATCATTGGAGGTAGGAATTTATCAGCTCGGCGCACAGGCAATTTATATGAGTCCAATGGATACACAGATTGGAAGGGGAGAAACTATTCATGATACTGCGAAGGTACTCTCACGATATCTGGATGCGGTCGTCATCAGGACATACAGCCATAATACCCTTATGGAATTGGCATCCTATTCTTCCATTCCCGTCATCAATGGGCTGAGTGACCTCCATCATCCGTGTCAAATACTTTCAGATTTGATGACGATTCTCGAAAAGAAAGGGCGTCTTAAAGATATCAAACTCACGTATATTGGTGACGGCAACAATGTTGCAAATTCATTGATAGAGGCTGCCTCTTTAATGGGACTGAACCTTGTTATGGCATGCCCTAAAGGGTATGAGCCAGACCATGAAATTCTTAAAAAGGCGAAGGCGTCATCAAACAGCCGTATCGCCGTCGTGACAGACTCGAAGGAAGCTGCAGATAAAGCAGATGTACTCTACACAGATGTCTGGATCAGCATGGGTCAGGAGAAGGAGGAAGCGAAGAAAAAACGAAAATTCAAAGACTATCAGCTAAATAGTAAACTCCTTTCATACGCAAAGAAAGATGCAATAGTACTCCACTGCATGCCTGCTCACAGGGGAGAAGAGATAACCGATGAAGTTATTGATGGCCCTCAGAGTGTGGTTTTCGACCAGGCAGAAAATAGACTCCATACTCAAAAGGCACTATTAGAATTTCTCTTAACACGATAATCATAATAAAAAATACCCTACCTGCTTTCAAGCCAATGCATGTCCTGAACTCCTTATTGACCATATAGTATTAATAGATTTAAAATTAGGCTATGTTTTTGCATGAAATATATAAATTATGCTGAAGTCATATCTTAAACGGATATTTGATATTGCTAAAAGAGGAGATGCAAGGGAAGAGAGTTATTATTCCTGCCTCGAAGAACTCTTAAAAAATTATACTGATTCGATAAATAAAAAGCAGATTCATGTAACTACCTTACCTAAAAAGACTAATGCAGGAAATCCTGATTTCAGAGTCTGGGATGGAAAGCAAAGCATTGTTGGATATATTGAGGCAAAAAAACATACTGAGGAAAACCTTCTTGAAATTGAATATACCGAACAGCTTAAAAGATACCTGAAGACATTCCCAAATCTTATCCTCACAAACTTCTTTGAATTTCGCCTTTACCGTGATGGCCATTTGATAGATAAAGTCCAGATTGCAAGGCCATACATAATACATAAGCTTGGCACAATTCCGCCTGTTGAAAAAGAGCAGGAGTTTTACAATCTCTTTGAACGCTTCTTCGCTTTTTCTTTGCCCAAGACATTTACAGCAAAAACACTCGCTATAGAACTTGCCAAAAGGACAAGGTTCTTAAAAGAACAGGTTGTTATCGAGGAGTTGAAGGAGGAAGAGAGAAAGGGAAGAGGCTTTATCCTTGGGTTTTATGAGGCATTTAGCAAGTATCTGATAAGTGGTCTTTCAAAAGAAGACTTTGCTGACCTTTATTCGCAGACCATTACCTATGGACTTTTTGCTGCCCGTACCCGTACAGAAAACTGCTTTAACAGAAAACTAGCTTATGACAGAATACCTCGGACAATCGGGATTTTAAGGGATGTCTTCAAGTTCATTTCACTTGGAGATTTGCCCCAGCAGATGGAGTGGATTATTGATGATATTTCAGAGATATTAGCCGTTACCGATGTATCTAAGATTCTCGACGAGTATTTTCACAAACACAAAGGCAAAGACCCTATTGTCCATTTTTATGAAACCTTTCTGGCTGAATATGATCCCAAGACAAGAGAAAAGAGAGGTGTATATTACACACCTGAGCCTGTGGTCTCCTATATTGTCAGATCATTGCAGCATATATTAAAAGAACATTTTAATAAAAAAGATGGTTTTGCAAGTCAGTCTGTGACAGTTTTAGATCCTGCTGCTGGAACTCTCACCTTTTTAGCAGAAGCTGCCAAGTTGGCAGTAGAAAAATTCACTTCAAACTATGGTGATGGAGCAAAAGAAATGTTTATTAAGGAACATATTCTGAAAAATTTCTATGCCTTTGAACTGATGATGGCTCCTTATGCAATCGGTCATTTAAAAATGTCTTTTCTACTTGAAGAACTCGGGTATAAACTTCAAGCAGATGACAGGGTTAAACTTTATCTGACCAATACTCTGGAGATGGAAGAACTTGCACAAACAGAACTACCCGGAATGGCTTCGCTTTCTGAAGAATCTCATTTAGCAGGAGAGGTTAAAAAGGAAATGCCCATCCTTGCAATAATCGGCAACCCGCCGTATTCGGGACATTCCACAAATATCGGCGAATGGATTTCAAACGAGATTAAGGCATATTTCCAAGTTGACGGGAAACCCCTTGGTGAGAAAAATCCCAAGTGGCTTCAGGACGATTATGTAAAATTCATCCGTTTCTCACAATGGAAGATTGAACAGTCCGGTGGAGGAGTTTTGGGTTTCATAACAAATCACAGTTATCTTGATAATCCGACCTTCAGAGGAATGCGACAGTCGTTGATGCATAGCTTTGATGAGCTTTATCTGCTTGATCTTCACGGAAACAGCCTGAAAAAAGAGAAATGCCCTGACGGCTCAAAAGATGAAAATGTCTTTGACATCCAGCAGGGTGTTGCAATCGCTTTGTTCATAAAACGACTCGAAAAGAAAGAGGAACCATTATATCCTTTTCGCCCTTCACCTCAAATGAGTATTGGTTTTGAGAAGGTGGAAGAAGAAAAAGAAAAACCTAAAAAACATAAATGCAAAGTTCACCATTTTGATGTTTGGGGAAACAGGGAATTTAAATATGATTGGCTTTCCAGTAATGATATAAAAACAACAAAGTGGATAAAGATCAAACCCAAATCCGAGTTTTATCTTTTCATTCCGAGAGATGAAGGATTGTTAAAGCAATATGAAAGGTATCCGAAGGTTACAGATATTTTCCCTGTAAACAGCGTCGGTATAGTAACCGCAAGGGACAATTTGACCATAAAATGGAACAAAGAGGAAATGTGGAAGACTGTCTTAAACTTTTCAAAACTTGATACTGAATTGGCACGTCAAGCCTATAATTTAGGTGATGACGTGAGGGATTGGAAAGTTGAACTTGCTCAGAAAGATTTAAAAGATAGCGGAATGGATAAGAAAAAAATTGTACCAATACTATATAGACCCTTTGACATAAGATATACATATTACACCGGGAAATCTCGAGGGTTTCATTGTATGCCACGACCCGAGGTCATGCATCATATGATACAAGAGAATTTGGGGTTGGTTAGTGCAAGACAAATGGACGAATCGGGAATACAGATAGTTTTTGTAACCAATTCTATAATAGATGCCCATTCAATAACTTCTGCTGTGTCTATTTCTTATCTATTTCCTCTTTATCTCTATCAAAAAAAAGACAATCCTAAAAAACATTCTCTAACCAACATTATGCTTCTCTTTGAGCCGGAGGCTGAATATGGAGTGAAAAAACCTAATTTAGCTCCTGTATTGCTGGAAAAATTATCAAAGGCATTCAAGAAGGAGCCTTCGCCTGAAGAAATCTTTTATTACATTTATGCAGTTCTCTACTCAAACATCTACAGGACAAAATATGCTGAGTTTTTGAAGATAGATTTCCCTCGAATTCCTTTTACCAAAGATTATAAATTGTTTAAAAAGATGGGAGAACACGGTGAAAGACTTGTTGATTTGCACCTGATGAAAGCTCCGGATATTGAACCCCCAAATGTTTCATTTCATGGCAAGGGAGATAATAGAGTTGAGAAGCTCAGATATGAGCAAGAGAAGCTCTTTATAAATAATGACCAGTATTTTGAGGGAATAGCACCTGAAGTCTGGGAATACCAGATAGGCGGCTATCAGGTCTGTGATAAATGGCTGAAAGATAGGAAAGGAAGGATATTGTCCCTTGATGATATAAAGCATTATTGCGGGATTGTTACAGCCCTCAATAGGACGATAGAGGGTCAAGAAAAGATAGATAAAATATATCCAGACATTGAAAAAGAAATCATTGATTATTAAAAAGGGAAGACTTTGACTGATAAAACTAAAAGGCTCAAAGAAAGAATAGACCAGATAATCTCAGACCACATCTCCACCATCACAAGCCAGAAATTGCAGCAGAAGATTCTGCAGCGGTTGCAGGGGGAGTTGTTTGAATAAATTGAAAAGCTTGATGGGATTGTGAAAAGGATTTTTAGGAGCTTAGTGCTCTGATGACTGATATTATCCATATGCAGGAAGCGATTATATTACCCTATTGCCAAAATTACTATAAATCTATTAATATTAAATATATCAAATCATTTTCAGGGGGGAGAGATTGAAGGAGAAAATTCATCCAGCGTATAATGAGGCGACAGTTGTATGTGCCTGCGGTGCGACATTCACAACAAGGTCAACGAGGCCGAGCATAAAAGTGGATCTCTGTTCGATGTGCCACCCATTTTTTACAGGTAAACAGAAGATAGTTGATGCCGAAGGAAGAGTAGAGAAATTTAAGAAAAAGTACGCAAAGGCGGAATCAACTCGTACCAAGAAGTAAATACACTAACAGGCAGAAGTCGTTAGTCAAATGTTTCAAGACTAACGGCTTTTTTTTGAACTATTCATAGCGAACTCTGTTCCAATGGTTGTCATTATCCAGCTTGACTGGATAATCCAGTTCCTTTCTCTGGATTCGCCGATCAAGTCGGGGAATGACTGAAACAAAAGATCTTAACAGTCTTTTAAGATCTTTGAGGATTAATAACATATGAAAAATATAGGCGGGCAGGCAGTTATAGAAGGTGTTATGATGAAGGGCCGAAAGGGCTGGACAGTAGCAGTCAGAGGACACAGGGGAGATATCCTTGTAAAAAAAGAGGAGCTGACAGAGCTTCCAAAGGTTTTAAGGCTTCCTCTTCTGAGAGGTGTTGTTGCACTGTTTCATGCTTTGTTTATTGGTATCAAAGCTATAGAATTCTCCGCGAGCAAGGCATACGAGGAGGAAGATGGAAAAAAGTTAAATCCTGTTGCTATTGGTTCCACCATTGTTTTATCTATAATACTCGGCATCGTTCTCTTCGTATTACTTCCTTTATATGCAACAAAACTCTTGGGACTTGTATTTTTATCTGTTTCTAAGAGCTCTTTTGTCTTTAATCTTGTTGACGGTATTATCAGGGTGTTTTTCTTCCTGGTATATATCATCTCAATAGGCATGTGGAAAGAGATGAGGAGGATATTCGAGTATCACGGTGCAGAGCATAAGGTAATCCACGCATATGAAAATGGGAAAGAGTTGACATTAAATAATATAAAGGAATATAGCCCCCTTCACCCCCGTTGCGGTACAAGTTTTTTACTCATTGTTATGGTGATGAGTATATTGATTTTTTCATTCATCCCTCAAGGGTGGGCATTCATTTATAAATTTCTCTCAAGACTTATCCTTATTCCTCTGATCGCAGGGCTTTCTTATGAATTTTTGAAGGTTTCTGCAAGAATGAAAGACAACCTGATAATGCATCTATTGATACAACCGGGACTGCTTTTACAAAGGCTTACAACAAGGGAACCCGATGATACTCAAATTGAGGTAGCTCTCAGGGCACTCGAAGAGGTTCTTAGAATAGAGGAAGCAAATGTTTGAGAAACTCAAGGCAATAGAAAACAGATATGAAGGATTGACAATGCTACTCATGGATCCAGAGGTGTTATCAAAGCCTGCAGAACTCCAGAGGTACTCAAAAGAACAGGCAGAACTTCAACCACTTGTAGAGAAGATCAGAGAATACAGTAAGCTCCTTTCTGATATAGAGGGCGTAGAAGAGCTTTTAAAAGGAGGCGATGGAGACATAAGAGAGCTTGCACTAACAGAACTTGATGACCTAAAAGGAAGGAAGCCGAAGATTGAGGAAGAGCTTAAGATTATGCTTCTTCTAAAAGACCCTCGAGATGAGAAGAATGTAATTCTTGAGATAAGGGCAGGAACCGGAGGGGAAGAGGCTGCTCTGTTTGCCTCGAATCTGTTTAAGATGTATTTGAAGTACGCTGAGCATAAAAGATGGAAGGTGGAGCTGATAGATTTAAATTCTACAGGACTTGGAGGTATTAAGGGAGTAATTGCATCTATTCAAGGGAAAAGTGCTTACAGTAGGCTCAAGTATGAAAGCGGCGTTCACAGGGTACAGCGGGTACCTGTCACAGAGGGTTCTGGAAGAATTCATACATCTGCATCAACAGTTGCAGTGCTTCCTGAGGCAGAGGAGGTTGATGTTAAGATTGATGAAAAAGACCTCAGAGTAGATACATTCTGTTCTTCTGGACCAGGCGGTCAGGGGGTTAATACAACCTATTCCGCTGTAAGGATTGTCCACATTCCGACAGGGCTTATTGTACAGTGCCAGGATGAACGCTCTCAGATAAAGAATAAAGAAAAGGCATTGAAGGTTCTTCGCTCAAGGCTTTACGAGATTGAGATGGAAAGGCAAGAGAAGGAAAGAGCAACTGAAAGGAAAACGCAGGTTGGGAGCGGCGATAGGAGCGAAAAGATCAGAACGTATAATTTCCCCCAGAATCGTGTTACTGACCACAGGATCGGTTTTACGCTTCATAAGCTTGATCAAGTACTTGAGGGTGATCTTGATGATATCATTGATGCCCTGATTACCCACTACCAATCAGAAAGACTTAAAGAGCTTTGATAAAAATAATGAAAAAGAAACTCCAATTTCCTTGACAACCACTTTTTATTGTTTTAAATAATAGTATGTATAATATATTTAAAGGTAACATCGTTTTTCTGCGTTGAAGTCAGGTTTTAATTTTACAGGGGGGGAGTTAGTGACTATTGTAATCATCGCTAAAAAAGGTTCTCGTGATCTATACCATTCATTTGCTTCGGAAGAGAACAAGGTACATGAATGCACCCCCAAAGAATCTTTAAGCTTTGTCAATAAGTGTAACCCTGATATCATCCTTCTCGACTGTGGTTTCGAGATTGAAAACGGTATACAATTAGTAAAGGAAATCAAAGTTCAGCGCCCGAGAACACCTATTGTCTTTCTCACTGATGTTGGTTCTGAGGATATAGTATTAAAGGCATTCAAGGCAGGTGTGCGGGATTTCTTTAAAAACCCAGTCAATATTTTTGAACTTCAGGAAACAGTTGAGGGTATCATCTCGCTCAAAAAAGCAACAAGAGAGCACAGACACCCGTTTAGAAGCATTGGTTCTTACCCAGAGGCTACTATCTTCAAAAATATGACAACCGGTCAACCCGTAAATTTAATTCGCACTATCCGTCATATCGAAGAGAACCTGACAAATATGATCAGCCTCGAGAGACTGGCGATCGAAGCAAACACCAGTAAATATCATTTTTGTAGAATTTTTAAAAAGCGTTTCGGGATAAGTCCTATGAAATTTGTAGCATTTATGAGAATAGAAAAAGCAAAAGAATTTCTCAAAAGAGGGGAGACTAATGTTTCCACGGTTGCTTTAGAGGTTGGATATAACGACCTGAGCAGTTTTAGTTACCAGTTTAAAAAGTTCACTGGTATGACTCCAACCATATATAAAAAATCACTCAAATAAAATAAAGCACTTGAAATTTTTCTTAAAGGCAATTTTCCCTAAAAAAAGAGCAATAATCATATAGACTTTTTCTGCAAATCTGGTAATCTTGTTGATAACTTTTACATTCATTTGCCATATAAAATTTATAGAAATATAACCTCACTTCTGAAAGAACCTCAGGAGATTAAATGAAAGGTGTGTTATTGTGGGATTAGTTCTTGTAATTAGCGACAGGAAAAATGAATATGATGAATTTTATCGTAACCTTTCCTTAAAGGGCGAAGGTATTAAGGTGCATCCTTTTAGTGATGCCCCTGATGTGGTAAAAGATTGCCAGGTTGATATCATACTCCTTGATTGCAATGTTGATGTTGATGCAGGCTTGAAATTATTGAGAGAAAATAAGGTTGCATGCCCTACTATACCCAATATCTTTATCACTGATATAAGTTTCGAGGGTGTAGTATTAAAAGCCTTCAGGGCAGGTGCAAGGGATTTCTTTAGAAAGCCTGTAGATATTCATGAACTTCAGGATACAGTGGAGGGTCTTCTCAAAGTTAAGAGGATATCAAAAGAGAAACGATCTCCCTTTATTAAAAGCAATAGCTGATTCCAATATATCGGACAGGGCTCGGGATTACAATATGTCTGAAAGCCTGTTGAACTGCAAAGTATTATCAAGTCTATCATTCCTCACTTGCCCCGTACTTGATACAAGAGAAATCCAGTTTTTTCATACCTCTAATAATTCTACCTTTACGTTGTAACCGAGTTTGTGAAGGTAATCATAACAGTCATCCCATGTAAGGCCAAATTCACGGACATCAGCGAGACCAATACGAGCAAGTATGTCCCGTATAAGTTCAAAACTACTGTTCTCAAAATCACTTTCTCTTATCATATCCTCTGCCCAGATAACAAGTGTTGATAAGTCTATCTCCCGGTTTATGTATTTAATAAGCATATCCGCTAATAATTTTCTTGTTAAAATCATTTGTCACCCCTCCTTTACTTTCCTGTGGCCTTTATCCACAGGAAATTTCTCGTGAATTTCTTTTAGGTTGCCATTCCCATTATAGATTTCCTGATAAAAATTTAAATAGAGCAATTTTACCCTAAAGAAAAGCAATATTCCTATAGAGATTTTATTTAAATCTGGTATCTTTATACGTAGGGGGTATTTCTTAGTAGAAAAACGATTTTAGAGAAAACGAGGGGGGGGTGGTGTCTATGACTTGAATAAACGGATTATTGTTTTTTTTATGTAGAGAAGCAACAATTTAAAAGGAAGGAGTAAAAATGAGTACTAAAAGCATAATGCGATGTTGTATTTTATCCCTATCGATACTTCTGGTTTTTAGTGTTTTACCTGCTGCTGCGGAATACCAACCCGGCGTCATCGAAGGCTGCGTGCAAGAGGTCGGCGGCATAAACAACGCATCCTGCACCGCCAACGACGTAAGGCTGACCTCGATCGTGCCTGGCAGTCTTCAGATCTCAGAGGGGTGTAACGGCACGGGGAACTGGTGTTTTGTTACTTCGACAGGAGCAAATACCGGGGTAGCTTGCACCGCCCCCGACAAAACTCAGGGAACCTGCAGCGCAGGCCAGCTCTGTATCGACACGGTGACCTTCTCGGCCACCGGGCAGTTCCAGACCGGGCCGTCCCAGCGCTATGACATCGGTCTCTACATGGAAACAGGCATCGACTCGCTCGACAGCCATGGAAATTACGAGGGAGCAAGGGCCGGGCAATGCGAGCGGTTCGCCTTCATCAATGATCCGCCTGACTTGCCGAACGTCGACGGCGACACGTGTGCTGACATCCGATCGAGTGCCACAGTCCCTGTAGATTTCGGACCCGTCACGATCCCGTGCGTTGACACGCAGACCGCGAACCCTAGTGATCCAGGAAAACCTATACCGGGGTCAGACGGTCTCGTCGACATCAATCACTGCGAGACCTGGGGGAACGGCGCGAACGAGGTCCCTTCGCAAAATCAGAACTGCTATAACAGCACGGACGTAAGGGCAGGCACGGGTGCGAAGTGCTTCTGCGGGCTTCTGTCGGGCGCTTGTATTGCCATTCCCGACAATAACCTGTGTACCCTCGATATCTGCCAGGGCAACTGTCAACCTGCGGGCGGCACAGGTGGTTCGAACACCCCCTGCGTCGACAATACGGTATGCACGGCCCCCGGCGAAACCTGCTTCAACATCCACCTTCAGCACATTGACGAATCAGCCACACTCTGTCCGCCAGATGCTTACTTCTGTGCTGACAACGCCTGTGATGAGGAAACCGGAGAGTGCGTACAGACAGACAAGTCTGCTGCGGTCTGTCCACCAGGTGCCTTCTACTGTGCTGACAACGCCTGTGATGAGGCTCTGAATAAGTGCGTACAGACAGACAAGTCTGCTGCGGTCTGTCCACCAGGTGCCTTCTACTGTGCTGACAACGCCTGTGATGAGGCTCTGAATAAGTGCGTACAGACAGACAAGTCTGCTACCGTTTGTCCGCCAGGTGCTTTCTTCTGTGCTGACAATACCTGTAGTGAGGCTCTGGATAAGTGCGTACAGACAGACAAGTCTGCTACCGTTTGTCCGCCAGGTGCTTTCTTCTGTGCTGACAATACCTGTAGTGAGGCTCTGGATAAGTGCGTACAGACAGACAAGTCTGCTACAGTTTGTCCGGATACACTATGTCAGATCTGTGATGAAACTGCCAATGCGTGTGCGGACAAAGATCCTCTTCCCGCTGAGTGCTTACCGGGCGTAGCAACCTGCCGTACTCCTGGTTTCTGGGGAACGCATGCAGGAGTAGAGAAGAATGCAAGCGTGAACATCACCCAGCAAGTGATCACTGACTGTGGCGGCTGTCTCAGCATTTGCGGCGAATCGGTCACCAATACGGATCTGCAGAATGCCAGTTCCGCAGTGGAGGCGATATGCGTAAGCGTAGCTGCTGATATCAGACTCCAACTTGCCCGCCAGCTCACGGCCGCGTCTCTGAACTGCTGCGTCAGCGGTGCAGGTAGCGACTGCGCAGGACTGCCCAGCCCGAATGAACAGCCCAGCTGGTATGAGGTATTCGCTTTCTGCAACGACGCATGTGCTGATGGTATAACTGAAGATACCCAGGTATGTATCGATGCTCTCGACTGCCTGAACAACGGCGGCAACATCGTGGGCGTTGTTGATAGTAAAGTACAGTGCCAGACCGGCACCTGCCAGCCTGCGTTAGACGGCCCTATTTCATGCGGTGAGAACCTGCCTGCTTGTCCGACGGAAACAGCGTGCGAAGATCTCACAAACACCTGCCATACGGCGGTTCTCGGCATCTGCGCTGATGGTTCCATCTGTACAACAGCCAACACCACACTCGTCGCCAATGACAAACCTATCTGCAACAGCGATGATTCCGTCTGCAAACCAGGAAGTGCCGGCAGCTCTAACGAATGTAATTTGGCTACAGGAGATATCAACAAGAAGAATACAAATAACTGTGCGATTCTTCCTGTGCTGAACTCAACTGCTGACTGTTCCAAATTCAACCAGGGCGAGACGTGCTGTACAAACCCGGGAGTCATAACCTGCGATGTAGTCGACTTAGTCGACTAACACAGGTTGGCTCAGTACAACTGCTGTAAGGGAGAGGCCCTCATACCCGTGAGGGCCTCTTTTTGTAGACTGATCTGAGAAATGCTTTTGGTCGATATGATTTTTATAAGGCATACTTGACTGCAAAAGGTGAAAATGCTAATCTTCTGAATAGAGATGCCTAATACTAAAGGAGGAACGTGATGAAAAGATTGACGGTTTTGGCGGTTCTTGTTTTTCTCATACTGTTTTGTACCCAGATCGGCTTTGCACAGACCAGTAAAGAGATTAAGGCTCTGAAAGAAGATGTTAGGTCCATCAAGGAAGGTCAGACCACAATTCAGAAAGACCTTCAGGAGATCAAAAAACTCCTGGCATCGCGGCCTGCACAACCAGCCGAATTCAAGGAAGCGATCATCAACATTCAGGGCGCTCCGACGAAAGGAGACAAGACCGCGAAACTGGTACTCATGGAGTTTTCAGATTATCAGTGACCGTTTTGTGGTCGACACGTCCGTGAGACAGTGTCTCAGATAGAAAAGGAATACGTGGATACAGGCAAAATCAGGTACTTCTTCTTAGACTTCCCCTTGAAGTTCCACGCGCAAGCATTCAAGGCTGCAGAGGCAGCTGAATGCGCTGGTGAACAGGGGAAATTCTGGGAGATGCATAATAAAATCTTTGAAAACCAGAGGGCTTTGAGTCCGGAAGATTTATCAAAGGATGCCGAAGCCGTCGGCGTTGATATGCCAAAATTCAAGGCATGCCTTGACAGCGGGAAATATGCCGAAAAGATAAAGAAAGATATAGCCGAAGGTCAAAAGGCAGGTGTCACAGGTACGCCGACATCTCTTCTTGGATGGATAGAGCCTGATGGAAAAAATATAAAAGCTGTAAAAATAATAATAGGTGCACAACCCTATACAGTTTTCAAGGAGGCTATAGAGGGACTCCTCAAAACAAAGAAATAATCACTACCCTTTGACCAACATGCATACACTTAAAGGCGGATATAGTATTTAAGCGGTTTCTTTTGCCGATAGTCCACCACCAATACTAATACTAAAATATAAAGAGGCAAAAGCCTCGGAGTTCCCCCTCCTAACTTTTGTCGGGATCGGGGTATGAGAATGAGCGAAATACTATATTCGCCGTGATTATAGAAATTTATGAATTAAATGGGTTACCCGACTACATCAAGCTCTCTGACACGAAACCCTACCCCTAAATCCTCTGCAATCTTTCTGCATTTCTCCACATCCACGCCTCCAGCTGCTAACAACTTGGGTTGCCCGATCACCAGTAATCGGTAATAGATAGTACGAATGTTGTGGGCCCGGCCTGTTTGGCCGGGCCTTTTTTTGTTGTAAGTCTACGATAAAAATGGTGACTCTTTTTTTTGACATTCTTAGAACTTTATGACATTATATTCAGGGCTTGAGAGTTTTTATGACGATCAGTCTTAATATAAATAAAGGTATAAAGGAGGAATTACAATGAAAAGATGTGTAGTGCTTACAGTACTCTTAATAGTTATTCTCTTTAATTTTCAATTGGGATTTGCACAGACCAGCAAAGATATTAAAATCCTCAAGGAAGATGTAAAAGAGTTGAAAGAGCAGCAGAAGGCGATCCAAAAGGATCTTCAGGATATCAAAAACCTGCTGAAAGCAAGACAGCAGGCGCCTGCGCCGGCTGCAGCAGCTGCGTTCAAAGAAGAAATCATCAACATAGAAGGCGCTCCTTTTAAAGGTGACAATAAAGCAAAAATAGCTCTCATTGAGTTCTCCGATTATCAGTGACCTTTCTGTGGTAGACACGTCCGTGAGACGGTGCCGCAGATAGAGAAGGAATATATTGATACCGGCAAGATCAGATATTATTTCCTCGATTTTCCCCTGCCTTTCCACAATCAGGCATTCAAGGCTGCAGAGGCAGCTGAATGCGCTGGTGAACAGGGGAAATTCTGGGAGATGCATAATAAAATCTTTGAAAACCAGAGGGCTTTGAGTCCGGAAGATTTATCAAAGGATGCCGAAGCCGTCGGCGTTGATATGCCAAAATTCAAGGCATGTCTTGACAGCGGGAAATTTTCTGATGAGATAAAAAAAGATATGTCCAAGGGACAAAATGCTGGCGCAACCGGGACACCCACAACATTCCTGGGATGGGTACAGCCGGACGGCAAAACGGTTAAGGCTGTTAAAAAGATAGTGGGCGCACAGCCGTATTCTGATTTTAAGGAAGCCGTAGAGAGTCTTCTTAAGACCTCAGAAACAAGGGGGAAATAGATATCGCCGTAATTGAAAAAAATGCCCTTGATTAATCTAAGAGATATGCTATAATCACTGCATGCGAAAATTTATATTAATCTTTTTTGTTGTAATTTCCATTTCGAGTCTTATTGCCATCCGTAATACATATAGCATTGAAAAATGCGATCATAATTGCACAAAGTGCCACAAAATAACGAATGATGAGGTATTGAATTTGCTCAAGGAAATTATTCCTGATGCAAAGGTTCTCGATGCGCGTCCAAGTCCTGTTAAGGGAATATGGGAGATTGCTATTGAAACAAAAGGGCAGAAGGGAATAGTTTATGTCGATTTTTCTAAGAAGTATATTGTATCAGGTTCTGTACTGGACATTAAAACCAAGGCAAACCTGACCCAGGAAAGGTTTGCCGAAATCAATAAGGTGGATGTTTCACAGATTCCGCTTGATGATGCTCTTGTGATGGGAAATAAAGAAGCTAAGCATCGTGTTATTGTTTTTGACGACCCTGATTGACCGTACTGTGCAAAACTTCATCAGGAGATGAAGAAGGTTATAGATAAGAGGAAAGACATAGCCTTTTACATAAAGATGTACCCTCTCCCATTTCATAAGGGAGCATATGAGAAGGCAAAGGCTATTGTTTGTGAAAAATCTCTTTCCCTTCTCGAGGATGCATTTGAAAAGAAACCCTTACCTGAGCCAAAGTGTGAAACACCTGCAATAGATGAGAATCTTAAGCTTGTTGAAAAACTCGGCATAAGAGGTACACCAGCTATTATTCTTCCTAATGGAATTGTCATACCCGGTTACAAAGATGCTGATTCCCTCATCTCTCTGATCGACAAGTCATCTTAACCTTCTATCTCACATAGGGCAGAAATTCATAGATTAAAGAAGGGCGGTACTAAAATACCTTTCAGCCCTATCAGGTAAAATAGTCACCACTCTGTTTCGTCCATTATCCAAATGAAGAGCGGCAAACACATTTGCACCAGAAGAAGTTCCCACGAGTAAACCTTCTTCCCAGGATAGTCTTCGAGTAGTTTCAAAAGCTTCGT
>Ga0315281_10003140_pt1 | contig 24289 bp, 21 predicted proteins | sample YL17G07_0_MG_FD_204540 | JGI IMG/M metagenome (GOLD analysis project Ga0315281, IMG submission 204540) | Sediment microbial communities from Yellowstone Lake, YNP, Wyoming, USA - YL17G07_0 | ecosystem: Environmental > Aquatic > Freshwater > Lake > Sediment | place: USA: Wyoming | collected... | reverse complement strand
GGCCGCAGTTCTCGTTCCCTCGATGGGTATCGTTTATTTCCGAACCGGACTCTCGAGAAACGCGTCCGGCTCTGCGGAGCACATGTTCTGGATGGGAGCGAGTCCCGAGCGGCTCGTTCCCGAATCGGCGATCTCCGGACTCGACAGACCCGCCGGTCTGGCGGGTGAAGAAAAAGCGGCCTTTTTTCGGCGCGCCGCGCTTCGAGACTACGCCTCGCTCTGGCGCCGCTCGCCCCTCGAGCTCATCGTCTTCCCGTTTCGAAAAATCTGGGCTCTGCACGAGCTGACCAGCTCGGGCGCGCGCCGGGGTCTGGCCCTTGCGACCCACCTTCCGTTGTCGATACTCGCCCTGACGGGCGCTTTCTTTCTGCACAAGTCGGGTCCGCACCGGCGCAGGGCCATGCAAACGCTCCTCCTGGTGTGCGCCGCCCTTGCGATTCCTCCACTCGTCACGATGCCCTGGACTCGCTATTACTCTCCCCTCATTCCCCTGCTGGCGTGTCTGGCAGCGGCCGCCGGAATCGGATCCGAGGATTCGGAAACTCCGATCGGCGCGCTTCAGGGCGACGAGAATCCGACGTGAGAGTCCTCCTTCTCGCGTGCGCTTCTCCCGACCCGGCTCGTACGGGACAACGCCTTCGATACCGGCAGCACATCATCGGCCTGGCCTCTGCAGGCGCCGAGGTCGGCATCGTGACCTATCTGCGCGACTCCGCGGACGAAATCGGGCTTGCCCGCCTGGCTTCTTCGGTGTCGCTGGCCGTTGGGGTTCCCGGCGGAAATCGCTCCGCGATCGGAACGCTTCGAGCTTTTTTATTCGGCGAGCCCGTCCACCTGGCCCCCTACAGGACGGACGGCTTCGAGTCCTCCGTTCGAACCGCCGTCCGCTCTTTTTCGCCCGATGCCGTGATCGCCGGTTCCTGTTACCTTGCCCCTTATCTCGACGGGCTCCCGCCGGAGGTTCTTCGGGTCGTCGACGAGCACAACGACGAAGTCGAGGTGTGGGAAATCGAGGCCGCCTCTCATTCCTCTATGCTCCGGCGCCGGTTCGCAAGCCGAAACGGCAAGAGCCTTCGGAAATTCGAGCCGGACCTCGTTCGTGCAGCTCAGCTGACTCTCGCGGTGTCATCCTCCGACCAGGCGAGATTCGAAGCCCGCGGCCGGAACCCCGTCGAAGTCATTCCCAATGCGGTCGAAAGTGATCGGTATTCTCCTCCGGCCGATTCGCGACGGGATCCCGGCGAGGTTCTCTTCACGGGAACCGATGCCGCGCGAAATCTGGAAGCGCTCGAGTGGCTGGCATTTCAGATCTGGCCGCGCATCCTTCGCGAGGCGCCGCACGCGCGCCTCACGATCGCAGGAAGTTTTTCTCCAGCTTCGCGGCGTCCGTTCCGTCGGGTTCCCAGGATGATCTTTACCGGGCGGGTTCCCGACATCCTCCCCTATTTCCATCGCGCGTCGGTTTTCGTGGCTCCCTTCTCGCTGGGTGGCGGAACCCGCCTCAAGATCCTCGAAGCCGGCGCGGCCGGTCTCGCTGTCGTCTCGACCGACGCGGGCGTTCGGGGCCTCGATCTTCAGCCAGGAACCGACTTCCTCCGCGCCGACACGGCCGAGTCGATTGCCGGAGAAGTTGTTCGACTCCTTCTCGTGCCGGCCAAGCGCAACGACCGTTCCGCCGCCCTGCTGCAGGTCGTCCGAAACCGCTATGACACGAAGGAGATCGGGCGCCGGCTCTTCGCGTGCCTGGAAAAACATCGACAGCGGCGCGGTTGAGATCCGGCACCCTGCCCCTTCTCCGGCGGGCCCGGGCATGACAGGAAGCCCGGCCGGTGCCACAATCTCTGCTCCTGACATGCCTCTTTTCCCCGAGCCCCATCCGTCCTTCCCCCCGTGGAGCCGTTACCTCACGCCGCTGTCGACGGTTTACGCCGCCCTCGTTTCGTCGCGGATCGCGCTCTACAGGAACCACGTACTCCCGCAAGTCCGGCTTTCGCGCCCCGTGATTTCCGTCGGGAACATCGTCCTGGGCGGAACCGGGAAGACGCCCACCATCGCATCGCTGGCGAGAGCCATCGTCTCCTCGGGAAGATTTCCGTGCCTGCTCACAAGGGGACACGGGAGGGTCGACCCCTCGCGTGCCCTGGTTTCCATTGGCGACGGAGCCCAGGTGAGCGCAGGCCGCGGAGGGGACGAGCCCGTTCTCCTCGCGAAACTCGTCCCCAGGCTCGCCATCATTTCGGACCGGCGCCGGGCTTCCGCCGGCCGTTGGGCCGAGGAGCATCTTCGTCCGGACGTGTTTCTCCTCGACGACGGATTTCAACACCTGCCTCTCGTGCGGGATCGCGACCTCGTCCTCCTGTCGTCTCGTGATCCCCTCGGAGGCAACGCCCTTCCGCCACGCGGGCTCCTGCGAGAGCCGCCCTCGGCTCTCGCCCGTGCCACCGACGTGGCGGTTCTCGCAGCCGAAAATGAAGATGCCGGCGAATCGCTGGATCTGGCGCGGCGCCTGGCTCCCTCGGCGCGTCACTTCGTCGCGAGGCGAAGCACGACCGGACCGTTTCTCCCCAACGGATCACCCAAACCCGTCGAGGAGCTTTCGCGCCTCAGGCTTCTCGCCGTCAGCGGAGTCGCACGGAACTCCGGAGCCTCGGAGGCGATGCGGCGGGCCGGCCTCCCGATCGTTTCGACACTGGAGTTTCCCGATCACCACCGTTACACCCCCGACGATTTCGACCACATCGGACGCGTCCTCGATCGCGAAAAGCTCGATGGCGTCATCACGACCGGAAAAGACGGCGTGAAATTTACTCCGGACGTCGGCTTTCCCTGGTGGTGGATCGACGTCGAGATCGAAGCGGACTGGGCGCCGATCCTCGACGTTCTGACCGAATGGGAGGTTCAGGCGTGACGCCCGGCAGTATCGTTCAAAAGGACGATCCAGCATGAAATCGCTCGACCCTCGCTCCCCCCGGGCGCTGGCGGAATACGCGCTCTTCCGGATCGTTCGCCGGGCGCTGTCAATTCTCGACGACGCCGAAGCGGCCGAGTTCGGCGCCTGGCTCGGCCGAACCGTGTCACGCCTGGCGCGGCGGCGGCACGAGCTGCTGATTTCGAATCTCGCCCAGGGGCTCGCAGGGCTGGGCGCGGATCGCCGCGACGAAATCGCGCGCGCCTGCTGGGAACATTTCGGACGCGTCGCCATCGACTACCTCCGATTCGAACCGCTCAGTGCCGCCGAGCTTCGAGCGCGCATCACGATCACCGGCGAAGACCATTTCCAATCCGCGCGCCTCCGTGGCCGGGGAGTCTTCCTGCTCTCGGCTCATCTCGGAAGTTGGGAAGTCGGCGCCCTCGTGGCGGGAATGCTCGGGGAGCCGATCTCGCTCATCGTTCGCCCGCTCGATAATCCTCTGCTCGAGGCGGAGCTTCTCCGCTTCCGGTCACGTTACGGCAATCGGGTCATCGCGAAGAGAGACGCCGCCCGCGAGATGCTTCGCGCGATGAGGCACGGGGAGACCGTGGCCATTCTGGTCGACCAGAAAGTGCAGCCGGAGGAAGCGGTGGTCGTCCCATTCTTCGGCCGGCCGGCGCGCACGACGCCGGCCCTGGCGAGACTCGCCGCACGAACCGACGCCGCCGTGGTCCCCGTCTTCTGCCGGCCGGACGACCGGCGAGGGCATGGTTTCTACCAGCTCGAGTTCGGCAAACCGATCATCGTTTCCGAGTTGCCCATCGCGGAAAGGGAGGTCGAACCGCTGACAGAGCGATACATGTCGATCACCGAAAATGCGATCCGGGCCCGCCCGGAGCTCTGGCTGTGGATGCACGATCGCTGGCGCGCGGCGAAATAACTCAGGACCGAATACAGGAAGGAGAATTCATGCGAGAGACCGAATGCATCGACGACGAGCTCCGAAGGATCTTCGACGGGGGAGCGTGGCTCGGTTCGTCCGTCACCGAAATCCTGGACGGCATCGACTCCGCGATGGCGGCGGCCCGTCCCCTTCCGTTCGCCCATTCCATCTGGGAGCTCGTCCATCACATCGAGGTGTGGGAAAGGGTCGTCCTCAGGAGACTCGGTGGAGACCCCGCTCCCGTCAATTCGGTCGAGGAGGACTGGCCTCCCGTTCGCGAAACAAGCGCGGGGGCCTGGACGGCGGCCAACGCAAAGCTTCAGATGACCCATCGGCAACTGCGGGAAAGAGTCATCACTTTCCCCGACTCCCGGCTGGAGGAAACCGCACCGGGACAGAGTTACAACCATTATGTGATGCTCCACGGCGTCTCGCAGCACGACGCTTACCATCTGGGGCAAATCGGATTGCTCAAAAAATCGCTCGGCCGGCGAAGTCAATAGCGCGGAGACGCCCGCCCGTTTTCCTAGTTGACGAACTTGTCAGGGTCGTTCGAATCCCAGACTTTTTTCATTCGCCGCCGGGCCCGCCAGAGCCGGAATTTTTCCCAGGCCGTCAGGCGGTCCGTGGCTGGCCGCCCCCAGGTCCGCGTCAGGGAGCGAACCCGCATACCCGTCTGCCAGCGAACGAAAAGAAATCCGAACAGAACGCCGCCGAGAGCGAAAAGGCCACGGAGCCGGCCGTAGGAAAGGTAAACGATCACCGTCGTGACGATCGCCAGAATCTTGCCCGAGACGGGGAGGACGAAATAGAGGCGTATTTCGCCCTTCCAGTGGTAGAGGCACCAGGCGATCGTGAGGCCCGCGATCGGAAGTCCCAGCCCGATCAGAGCCGGCTCGGCCCTCTCGAAGAGCGCCGCGTACAGGCCGAGGCCTCCCGCCGAGAGGACGGAAGACCCGCCGAAAAGCCACACCATACGAGCCGAGCCGAGCCTCCCCTCCAAATCCGGACCGATTTGCCAGAACCAGAACAGAAGAAACAGGAATCCGATGGCGGACTGGTTTTGGTTCAGAAACGGGTAGGTCAGAGGGGTCCAGGGAGTGTTGAGCCAGTTGCCCGGCACAAATCCAAACCACCGCCACTCGATGCGTTCCGCAAGAAAAAAGAAAGCGAGAAAACCGAACATTTCGAGCGCAAGAATCGTCGCCGTGACCGGCGAGCGCCGGAAATAATTTCCGACGGCGCCCGCCCCTCCGCCGCCGCGGTTCGCGGCGTAAATCGGTCTCCCCATCGAAACCTTTCTACAACAGCGAATCGAGCTCGGTGTACTGCGCCCCCTGGCTGTCCGCGACGCCTCGATAGGTGATTTTCCCTCGATACGTATTGACGCCGTTCCCAAGATCAGGATTTCCCTTCACAGCAGCGGCGAACCCCTTGTTCGCGAGGTCGAGTGCAAAAGGAAGAGTCGCATTGGTGAGGGCGAACGTGGAGGTGCGCGGGACGGCCCCGGGCATGTTGGCGACGCAGTAATGAACGACTCCGTCGACTTCAAAAACGGGATTCGAGTGTGTCGTCGCTTTCGTTGTTTCGAAACAGCCCCCCTGATCAACGGCGACGTCGACGAGCACCGCCCCTTTTTTCATCTCTTTGATCATGGCCCGCGTCACCAGCTTGGGAGCCGATCGGCCCGTGACGAGAACCGCACCGATCACGACGTCGGCGCGGCGGCAGGCTTCTGCGATGTTGAGCTCGTTCGAGGCGATGGTCATGACGCGGCCGGCGAAAATGTCGTCGAGGTACCTCATCCGGTCGATTGAAGCCTCGAGGACCGTGACGTGGGCTCCCAGTCCCACCGCCATTTTCGCGGCGTTGAGGCCGACGATGCCGCCTCCGATGATCGCGACATCGCCCGGAGGGACGCCCGGAACGCCTCCGAGAAGAACTCCACGTCCGCCGGAAGGTTTCATCAGATAGAAAGCACCGACCTGGACCGCCAGCCGCCCCGCCACTTCCGACATCGGCGCGAGAAGGGGAAGGGTGTTTCCGCGGCCGGTGATGGTCTCGTAGGCGACACCGGCAACCTTCTTCTTCAGGAGCTGATGGGTCAGCTCGGGCGCCGGAGCAAGGTGTAAATACGTGTAGAGAATCTGGTCCTCGCGCATCCGCTCATATTCCGGCCCGACCGGTTCCTTGACCTTCACGATCATCTCGGATTCGGCCCACACCGCGTCTGCGGAGCTGGCGATCCGCGCTCCCGCTTTCACGAACTCGTCGTCGGTGATCCCGCTTCCTTCTCCGGCCGATTTCTCGACGAGAAGAGTGTGCCCCGCTCCCGTGAGCGCTTTGACCCCGGATGGTACGAGCCCGACCCTGAATTCGTTGTCCTTGATTTCTTTCGGTAGACCGATCTTCACGATGTCCTCCAGACCTGTTTCGAGTGCCGCAAATCAGGCAGGCTCGATTTTGACTTCGTCGATTTGCGCTTTCTGGATCGTGCCCGAAAAGTCGATGTAGATCGATTTCCATTCGGTGAACAGCTCGATCCCTGCCACTCCCGCTTCACGGTGGCCGTTCCCCGTCTGTTTCACTCCTCCGAAAGGAAGGTGAACCTCGGCGCCGATCGTGGCCGAGTTGACGTAAAAAATCCCGGTGTAGACGTCGCGCATCGCGACCATCGCCTTGTTGACGTCACTGGTGAAAATCGCTCCGGAAAGTCCGTAGGGAGTGTCGTTGGCGACGTCGATGGCTTCTTCGAGCGACCCGATCGGAATGATGTCGGTCACCGGTCCGAAAATCTCTTCGCGAGCGATCCGCATGTTCCGGTCGACGTCTCCGAAGATCGTCGGCGCGATGAAGAAACCCTTGCCGAGATTTCCATCCATCAGGCGAACGCCGCCGCATTCGAGCTTCGCGCGATCCTCGTCTTTTCCGATCCGGATGTAATCCAGAATTTTCTCGACCTGCGACTGGCTGTTGACGGGACCGACATCCATCGACTCGTCGAGCGGATCGCCGATCCTCAGCTTTTTCGCCCGGGCCACCAGCGATTCGGTGAATTTCCTGACGACTTTCTTGTGAACGATCAGACGCGACGACGCCGTGCAGCGCTGACCGGCCGTTCCAAATGCGCCCCAGATCGCCCCATCGGCCGCCAGCTCCACGTCGGCGTCGTCCATCACGATGATGGCGTTCTTGCCCCCCATCTCGAGGTGGACCTTCTTGAAGCTCTTCGCAGCCGCGACGTTGATTCCGCGGCCGGTCTCGGTCGACCCCGTGAACGAGATGATCGACACGTCGTCATGCTCGACAATCGGGTTTCCGACGTTCCGCCCCGAACCGGTGACGACGTTGAAGACCCCTTTCGGCAACCCGACTTCGTGCCAGATCTCGGCGACGCGGATGACCGAGAGCGGGGTGTCGGTCGCCGGTTTCACGACGCAGGTGTTTCCGGCAATCAGCGCCGGCATCGATTTCCAGCACGGGATCGCCATCGGAAAATTCCAGGGAGTGATGAAGCCGGCGACCCCGATGGGCTGGCGCACGGCCATTTGGAACTTGTTAGGCAATTCCGAGGGGGTCGTGACACCGTAAAGCCGCCGCCCCTCGCCGGCCATCAGAAGCGCAATGTCGATGGCCTCCTGAACGTCCCCCCGGGCCTCCTTCAGCACCTTTCCCATCTCGCGGGACATGTCTCTGGCGCACTCCTCTTTCCGCGCGATCAACCGCTCGGCGAAAGCGTAGAGAAATTCGGCGCGCTTTGGCGCCGGAACCAGCCGCCACGAGGCATATGCGCGCTTGGCCGCGGCGACGGCCCGGTCGACGTCGGCCGCCTCGGAATCGGCGAACGTTCCGATCAGCTCGCTCGTGTCGGAGGGGCTGCGGTTCTCGAAGGATTTCGACGACGAGCTCGGACACCAGGCTCCATCGATGTAATTTCCATGATTTTCCGGTGAGGCCATCTTTCGATTCCATCCTCTCGTCGCGCCCGAAAAAACCCCGGGCGCTGATTTTAGTTGCTCGTCATTTCAGACAATTCTCGGATTTTTCCATGGCAGTCATGAAAAAGGGAACGACCCTGTTCCCGGAACTCGGATCGGGCCGTCAAGGCCGTCCTTTGACCATCGCCGGTGCACCCGCCCGCTCTTCCGGACGGGCCGGGCCGCGTTGCGGTTCCCGCACGGCGCCGCCGGAATCTCCCGGTTCACGACGCTGCGCCGTCATCTCGACGCTTCCCTTGAACTGGGCCCCCTCGGCGATCACGATCTTCGCGGCGTGAATGTTCCCATCCAGCGTGCCGGTCGCCAGGATCTCGACCTTGTCTTCCGCGGAGACGTTGCCTACGACCTTGCCTGCAATGAGCACGTTCCGGGCCTGGACGTCGGCATGAACCTGACCGGCAGGGCCGACCGTGAGCTGCTTTTTGAGGAAAATCTTCCCTTCGACGCGCCCGTCGACCACGACGTCTTCGTCTCCGGAAAGCTCACCTTGAATTTTCGTATTTGGGCCGATCATCGTCCCTCCGCGGCGGTGAATCGCTTCCCCGGCCGCCGTTTGATTGGAATGCGCCCTCGGATCGACCGAAACTCCACCGGGAACGGCCGGCTCGAAGGTCGGTCTCTTTGCGTCACGTCCGAAGAAACCCATGGATTCCGTCCTTCGTTGGCCGGCGGCGAATCGCGCCGGTGGATTCGATGCTCCCGATCTCGAAAATCCTTTGGTCGAAAAAAAGTTGGAGCGGGCAACCGGGTTCGAACCGGCGACATTCAGCTTGGGAAGCTGACACTCTACCAACTGAGTTATGCCCGCCCGCGCGTCGAGCCAAGGGTCGAAAAGCTAACACCCGCGCGGGTCCGCGTCAAGAAGCCCGGACGGCCTCATCGCTGCCCGGCTGCAGCTGCGCCGGTCAGCGCAGCGCGGAAATGGCCGCTCGATTCCCGGCGCAAATTCTCAATCCATGTCGTCAGAATCGCCGGGCCCGCCCTCATCGTCGTCGTCGTCGTCACCGGAGAAAATTTCCGACTTCTTCTCGGGGCTCGGAAGCTCGGAAAGAAATCTCTGATCCTCCCGCCACCCCTCTTCGACGATCACCTGGAGATCGAGGAAAACCCGGTTTCCGAGAAGCGCTTCGATCCCCTGCCGCGCTTCGGTACCGATGTCCTTGATCATCTTTCCGCCGCTTCCCACGACGATTTTCTTCTGGCCGTTGCGGTCGACCACGATGGTCGCGACGACGCGGTGAACCGCGCCTTCCTTTTCAGGCGGACGAATGCCATCGATTCGAACGGCGGTGGTGTAAGGAATTTCTTCGCCGCAGCGAAGCAGCAGCGCCTCGCGAATGAGCTCGGCGATTCGGAAATCGGCCGTGGCTTCGGGGGGGTCTTCCGCCGGAATCGACCGGACTTCTGGAAGAAACTTCACGATTTCTTCGAGAAGAATCGGCAGACCGTCACCCGTCTTGGCGGAAACCGGAACGACAGCGTCGAACGATTTCTTGCTGGTATACGACGCGATCATCGGGAGAAGCCTGTTTTTTTGAACCATGTCGATCTTGCTCGGCACCAGAATTCTGGGCGCCGTGGCGGTGCCGACCAGGTCGAACAGGAACTCAATTCCGCCTCCACCCCGGTCGGTCGCTTCGACGACGAGGCACACCGCATCGCAGCCGGCGAGGCTTCCTCGAACCGCTTCCATCATTCCGCGATTCATCTGGTGCAGCGGGCGATGGGTCCCTGGCGTGTCGACGAAGACGATCCGGCATCCCTCTCCCCGCACGACTCCCCGAAGATCGTGCCTCGTTGTTTGCGGGCGCGGCGATACGATTCCGATTTTGTGTCCCACCAGAGCGTTGACCAGCGTCGATTTCCCGGCATTCGGCCGTCCGACGACGGCGACCGTTCCGTCCTTCAACACCGTCATGCTCCACCCCCACGGCGAGACTCGTTGGCAGAAGCCGTTTCCCGGCCGTCCCGATCGGCGTCACCGCCGGCTTTTTCGGGATGCATCTCCGGCGCGGAAACCCGGCGAACCAGAATCGTGCGCACCCGCTGTCGATCCGCGGTGTCGATCTGAAACTCGACTTCACCGATTCGAGTCGATTCTCCGACACGCGGAATGTGCCCCAGCTTGGCCGCGAGAAGCCCTCCAATCGTGTCGACATCCGGCGACTCTTCTTCGGTCAGCCGCTCCAGTCCGAACAGTTCGGCGACGGCTTCGACCCGGCACCTGGCGGAGAGGCGCCACTCCCCTTCGCCGATCGGGTGAATCTCCTCCTCGCCGGCCTCTTCGTGTTCGTCGCCGATCTCGCCGACGATTTCTTCGAGAAGATCTTCGAGGGTCACGAGACCTGAGACGCCGCCGAACTCGTCGAGCACGATCGCCATTTGGAGTTTTTTCTCCTGAAGCTCGGCCATCAGGTTCGAGATCGGAGTCGTTTCGGGAACGAAGAGCGCGGGATGCGCGAGACCTCCGGCGGCCGCCGACCGCGGGCCGGGCGAAACCAGGGCCGAGAGCAGATCCTGAACGTGGACAATCCCGAAAATCTGATCGACGTTTTCCCTATAAACCGGAATCCGGGCAAACTTGGTTTCCACGAATTTCTGGGCGAGCTGTGAAAGCGGAGTCCCCGCCGGCAGAGCGATCATGTCGAGTCGAGGAGTCATCACTTCCCGAACCACGCGCTCGCCAAAATCCACGATCGACTCCACGAGCTTGCGTTCCCCCTCCTCGAGAATCCCCTCTTCGCGCCCGATGTCGAGAAACGCTTTCACGGTTTCGTCGCTCGGCTCTTCGGGCGGGTTCTCGCTGTCGGTCGCATTCGACGGTTCGTTCGACTCGGAAATTGGATCGAGAAACGGCAGGAGCGGCGCTACCAGGGGACGGACAACCGGGGCGAGAAGGATCAGAACCCTCGCGGCGCGGCCCCGCCGAACCACCACGGAAAGACCGATCTCCGTGGCCGCCACGAGCGGCACGCCCACGAGAAGGGCCGTCAAGGCCGGGGAACCGATTCCGAGCACCGACAGCGACTCGACGAAGAGCACGGTCGTGAGAACGTAAGCCGAGGATCGAAGCGCGCCCAGGGCCGTCCGGAGGGCAGCGTCGCCTCCTGGTCGATCGAGAAGAATCCGGGCCGATTTGGAATGTTCTTCCGCGAAGGCGCGGCGCCTCACCGCGCCGAGACGATCGAGGGCGCGCGCGAAAGCGCCGAGCGAAGAAGCAAGGGAGTAGGCCGCCAGCGCCGCCAGCACACACAAAAACGAAGCGTCACTCGGATTCAAAGTCGTCGATTCCTTCGGTCATCCTTCGTAGAGAGCAACTTCCGGCGAACCACCCGTTCGAGGGCGATCATTTCACCGTCGTCGGTCTCGTGATCGTAGCCGAGCAGGTGGAGAACTCCGTGAATGAGGAGCACTCGAACCTCCTTCTCGACACTCCAGCGGCGTTTTCGCGCCTGCCCGGCCGCCGTATCGATCGAGATGATGATATCTCCGAGTGTCTCCTCTCCGGGGGGAAAGCTCTCTCCCGCAGAAAATGAAAGCACGTCGGTGGGTTTGTCCTTGCCGCGATAAACGCGGTTGAGCCCCCGGATTTCCTCGTCGTTCGAAAAAACGACGGTCACCGGGGGCGCCCCGGCGCGACCCGATTCCCGAAGCGTTTCGCGGACCAGGGCCCGGACTTCACGGGCGGCCAGGACGGGAGGCTTGCGCCGCGCGACGAGTGAGACTCTCGTGAGCATGACGCTTTCTCCTTTCTGCGAAACGATTGAAATCGAATCCCGGATAGTCGATCCGGTGATGAAACAGAGCGGCGAGAGTCCGGAGGAACGCTGCCCGCACTTTTTCGATCTCTTCGATGGTGAGCTGACAATTGTCGAGCTGGCCGTCGCGGAGAGCGTCTTCGATGATCGCATCGACCACCCCGGCGAGGCCGGAAGAGCTCGGCTCGATGAGTGTGCGTGACGCCGCCTCGACCGCGTCGGCGAGAAGAAGGATTCCGAGCTCGCGAGCCCTCGGTTTCGGGCCCGGATACCGGAAATCGTCTTCGACGATCTTCGTCCGGCCGGCCGAAAGCGCCACGGCTTTCTGAAAAAAGTATCGAATCGGCTTGGTGCCGTGATGGCTTCGAATTCCGTCGACGAGAACCTCCGGCAGTCTGGCCTTGCGCGCGAGGATCACCCCTTCCCGAACATGGTTCGCGATGATGAGCGCCGACATGGAAGGAGCCAGGTGGTCGTGCTTGTTTTCTCCCCGCCGGGTGTTCTCGATGAAATACCCCGGTTTCACGACCTTTCCGATGTCGTGATAATAGCCCGCGACTCGCGCCAGAAGCGGATTGGCGCCGATCGCTTCGGCCGCTGCTTCGCAGAGATTTCCCACCAGAAGCGAATGTTGATAGGTACCGGGCGCTTCGATCGCGAGCCGTTGAAGAAGCGGCAGATTCTGGTTCGACAGCTCGAGCAGGCGCAGGTCCGTCGCCACGCCGAAAAGCGATTCGAGCGCCGGGACCAGAAACGTCGCCAGCGCCGCGGAGATCGGACCGCAAAGAAACGCCGCGATCGCTTCCCGAAAAATTCCACCCGGGGACGAATACGGAGAAAGGATGCCCAGCGCCACGGAGGCGGCCGACGCGATCACACCCACGATCAGCCCTGCTTTCGCGACCGCCCCGCGGCTCCGCGGGCGTTCGAAAGCGAAAGCCGCGGCCAGTGATGCGACGAGAGGAAAAAGCACCCAGCGGAAGGCTTCCCCAAAGAGAAGACCGGTGGCGGCGGCGCCCAGAACCGCGGCGATCGCGGCCGCCGGGGCCCCGGCGATCAGACCGGCGAGAAAGGCGCCGGCCGCGTGAGGGAGCGCGGGAAGAAGATCGGATGACGGGATGGCGATCCCTCCGCCGAATCGAGTGACGACGCGCGCGAGACCATCCGTGACGGCAAAAGCCGCCAGCGAAGAGACGAGTGCAACCGAAAACGACAGGGAAGTTCGCCCCCCCGAACCGGTGGCCCGGAGAAGAAGAGGCCACGAAACGAAGACGAGCAGAAGCATCAGGACCGATCCGCCGATCAATCGAAGATAACGCCGGGCACGATTCGCTTCCCCGACCGCGAGAGCCAGACGCCGCGAATTGGGAGTGACGACGTCACCGGAGCGTAGAACGAGGGTGCCGCGTGGAATACGAATGAAGACGTCGCCAACCCGGGCCGCCGCTTCGCGCCTTCGCCGTTCGGTTTCGCGCCCGTCGTAATTCACGTTCGGGGTCGCGATGCGCGCGACGAAAGAGCCAATCTCCCTTCGAAGCTGATGAGAAACCCCCGGATCAGAGACGCGGAGCTTCTCTTCGACGAATTCCCTGACGCCGGCGTTGTGGGACAGGATTCCGCCGAGAGAAGGAGCGAAATGCTCCTCACCTTTCGAAAGATCGCGAAGAACCAGTCCGAAACCGCGCCCGGGCGTCGCCACCCCCACGACACCGGACCCGTAGACATTCCGGAGCAGATCGCGAATCACCGTCTGGAGCCCGGAATCGAATCCGCGGGCCGCGAAAGCTTCCACCTCCGCGCGCGCCATCGGCAGCTCGATGCTCGTCTCGATGAGCCGCCATTTGTCCTCGCTCTTCTCTCGCAGAACGGCCCGGCACCGGTCGAAACTCTGCGCGAGCCTCCGTTCGATTTCCGCCCCGGTCTCCGGGTCGAGGTTGTAAACAAGTGGAACTTCCGACTCGGTTCGATGCCGGCGATCGGCGCTTTCGGATTCGTCGAGAATGGAGAGATCCCGTTCGGCAATCACGTCGAATGTGGAAGGGAGCCCCGGCACGAGCGGCTCGTTGCTCGAGAAAAACCAGGGTGCGAGGAGAAGAGTCACTCCTCCCACGAAGACGACGCCCCAGAAAATGGGGTGGGTCCGGAGGAATCGAATCGCTCTCGGCACGTCCTTCGGGCCCACGGGCGCTGACCCGAGAAAACGAGGGCCGGGGGATTTCTTGCCTGTACCTGGAGGCCTCACGGGGTCGCTCGCCTCAGACTCCATGATTGTTCGATCGCTCGGAGCCGCCGGCCGATCCGTGCGATTTGGCAGAGGCCAGCTCCTTTTCCCGGTCGAATGCTTCGTAGGCGGTGACAATCGACTGGACGAGCGGGTGACGCACGATGTCTTTTTCGTCGAAGTAAACGAAACTGATCCCTTCGACCTTCGTCAGAATCGATCTGGCTTCTTTCAGGCCGGAGACCTTTCCCTGGGGAAGATCGATCTGCGTCACGTCGCCGGTGACCACCGCCTTCGACCGGAATCCGATTCGAGTGAGAAACATTTTCATTTGCTCGGAAGTCGTGTTCTGGGCTTCGTCGAGAATGATGAACGCGTCATTGAGCGTTCGCCCCCTCATGAACGCGATCGGCGCGATTTCGATGACGTTTCTTTCGAGCATCTTCCCGACTTTTTCGTAACCGAGAATGTCGTAGAGAGCGTCGTAAAGAGGGCGAAGATAAGGGTTGACCTTCTCCACGAGATCACCCGGGAGAAATCCCAGGCGTTCGCCCGCTTCGACCGCAGGGCGGCAAAGCACCACCCGCTTCGCTTTCTTTTCCAGAAGAGCCGCCGCGGCCATCGCCACGGCGAGATAGGTCTTTCCGGTTCCAGCGGGTCCGACGGCGAAAATGAGATCGTGGGTCGAGATGGCCTGGACGTACTCCCGCTGTTTCGGATTCCTGGGCGCCACGACCCGGCGAATCTGCGGCCCGAGCCCCGATTCCAGGAAGAAATCGACCACGGACGCATCGGGAGATTCACGCAGCAGTCTCGCCGCTGCGGAGACGTCGGCCGGCTTGACCGGGTGTCCTCTTTGAAGAAGGTCGAGAAGCTCTTCGAGAAGCCGCGAAACCCGCGCGGCCAGGTCTTCCGGCCCCGCAATGGAAAGCTCTCCGCCGCGCGCGGTGATTCGCACGCCAAAGGAGTCTTCGAGAATTCTCAGGTTTTCGTCGCCGATTCCGAAAAGGGCGGTGAGATCACCGTCGGGCAGGGTCAGACTGCGCATGCGCCCCGACTTCCCCGGCCGCCTGCCGGACGCATCGTTCGCTCGATCGTGCCGTCGACGTTCGCCAGCCTGCTTCGATCAAAATCGATCAGATGTTCTCCAGGTTTCGACGGCTCGGTCTCCAGCGGTAGCCGTCATTCAAAAAAATCTTAGCATACGGGCGGCCCCTGGTCGCCCCCTCGGGCACCAGCGCCCTTCATTCCACCGCTTGCCGGAAAAAGTTCGCGACCGGACCCGAGATCTCTCGTCGGAGACTTTCTCCGACCAGGCCGCTCACCGGAGTCGGAACGCGTTGGCGCAGCGCGACCAGGATCTCACCCGAGGAATCCGCGACTTCGAGCTCGATGACCAGCTCGCCCTCCCCGGAGAAATGCCCGACCCATCCCTGCCATGCGGCAGCGCGCCTGGGGTGCGTGTAACGGATGACCGCGCCCCGCATCTCGAACTCCCCTTTCGACCTTTCGAAGAGAACCCGTCCGTCGGCCGCGCTTCCCGCATATTTTGCGACGGCGTCGGCGATGCTTTTGCCCGCGTCTTTCCATTTCAGGTCGACGTCGAAGTCACCGCTCGGCTTGTCCGAATGATTTTCGAATTCGGGGACAAGGACCGTTTTCCCTTTCAGCGCCGAGGCTCCCGGTCCGACGTAAGCCTCCGGGAGCCCCCCCTTCGGTCCGAGGACCACACCCTCGAGAATTCCGTTCTTTGTGTTCACCCCGGCGTTCGCGGCGGACTCGTTCGCGCGGGAAGAACCCGGGAAAACGAGAGCCACTCCCAAGAACGCCAGTGATCCAAGAAGAAAGCCCTTCATTTCGTCGATCCCGGTCGAGACTCGGCGTCTGGCTTCACCAAGACGGTCTAGCCCTTCCAGACCACGATCTTTCCTTCAATTGCGGATGCAGCCACCGTGTAGGGCGAGGCGAGATACATTTGTCCCGGGCCCGACCTTCCCGGAAAATTCCGATTGATCGCCGAAACCGTCACCTGGTCCTTGTGGGTCGAGACCCCGGGGCCGGCGTTGATGCACGCTCCGCACGATGGCTCGATCGTCTTCACTCCGGCCCCTTCGAAGATGTCGAGATAGCCCCGGGTGCGGCAATACTCTTTCACTTCCTGGGAGCCGAACTGAATCCAGAAAGTCACACCCTCTTTCACTCGCCTTCCTTCGGCCAGGGCTTTCTCGAGTACGGCTGCATACATGTCCATGTCTTCCCGCTTTCCGGCAGTGCACGACCCTCCGTACGCAATGTCGATGCCGACGGGCGCGGTGAGCTCGTCGACGAAGATCCCGTTTCCGGGATCGCCCGGAAGGGCGATCATCGGACGAAGCGTCGAGGCGTCGATCACGATCGTCTCCAGATAAACGGCGTCGGAGTCCGAGAAGAGACCGTCGCACCATTTCTCGGCTTCGGCGCGGCTCATTCCACGCCGGTCGACGAGATAATCGACCGTCTTCGTGTCCGGGGCGATGATTCCCGTGAATGCGCCGATTTCCGCCGCCATGTTCGTCATCGTCGCGCGCTCATCGATCCCCATGGCCCCGACCGCCGAACCGCAGTACTCGACGATCTTGCCGATCGCGTTTCCATCGCGGACGTAGGGGTGCTTCAGGATTGCCAGCATGAAGTCCTTCGCCGAAACCCCTTCCGGCCTTTCGCCGCGAACCTCGATCCGAACCGTGTCGGGAACGCGAATGCGAACGTCTTTCGTGAACCAGGAGTTGAAGATGTCCGTGGTTCCAACTCCGAAGGCCACGCACCCCAGCGCCCCGGAGTGCGGAGTGTGGCTGTCCGAGCCGATGATCACGTGGCCGGGAAGAGCGTACGACTCGGAAATCTTGGAATGGCAGATGGCCTCCGAACCCTTTTCCGGCCCGTCCGTTTCGCCATGAAGCCGGATTCCCTGCTTCCTGGCGAACTCCTCCTGTTTTCTGGCCAGGTCCGAAGCCAGCGCCAGCAACCCCGCCTTTTTTCTCTCTTCGGGCATCACATCTTCGAGAAATGTGAGGTGGTCGCGGAAAAACTTGATGGAATCGGGATCGACCACCTTCTCGTCGATGCCAACCAGTTTTTCGAAGAAAATGGCGGCCATCGGAGTCACGTATTCGTGGCTGAACCGGATGTCGACGCGCACGAATCCGGCATCCCCCGGAGCCACCGCAGGGAGGCCGGTTTTGCCGGCTGCGGCGTCGACGACGAAATGGCGGGCGAGAATCTTCTCGGCCAGCGTCATCGGGCGGGGAACGGTCTCCACGTGGGGAAGCGAGACGCGCCCCTGAAGGCGGGCGACGTTGAACTCGAAAAGCCCGCCGTATTCGATGATCTGCGCAGTGATCGGATCCTCATCCCGGGTGAATTCCAGAAGAGGAATGTCTTCTCCCTTCCGGACGCGGTCGAGAACTTCGAAATTCGTCGTGGTGAGAATTCCGAGATTCTGGCAATTCTGTTTGTAAATCCGTTCGATGTTTTCGGCGACGATCAGCTGGATCCCTGCGCACATTTCGGCATAGGGGCTCTGTTCACGGCTCGAGCCTTTTCCTCGCCTCTTTCCCGAGACCGAAGCCACGAAGCCGCCGCTCCGGACGTCACCCGGTTTGATCGGAAATTCGTTCCCTGCCTTGAGGCCCAGATAAGGGAAATCCCCGAGCTTCTCGTCGTAGTGATAGCAGATGTAGGCCGGCGTGATTTCGTCGGTCGAGATGTTGTCCCTGAGCTTTCGGGCGGGGCTCCATTCGAGATCCTTTCCTTCGAGCTGCTGCAAAATCAGCTGCGGATCTTCCGTGAGATAGAGGATGCGGCCAGAAAATCGAACGGTTTCGGATCGTTTCTGGGCGCTCCGGGAGAGGAGGCTGAGTAACATCGTGGTTCGTTCCTTTCGAAGGATTAAAGGAAATCGCTCGCGGGCACGTCCGTCGATTCCAGGGGGCCCAACGGGGGCGAATCATAAGCGATTGCCGGTCGAACGGCAGATTCTCGTACAGGACTCGCGCCGCCCGCCAGACCCGGCTCACGATAGAATCCTGCCGGAGGTGAATCGTGTCAGGACCCGTTTGGAAAATGATGCGCGACGCGCCGGCGACCTGCAGCGCGTGCGGAGTGAAGATCGAAACTTACCGGGCCGCTGGAAAAGTCGAGAACGACGAATTCGTCGTGAGTCACCGCTACTGCGACTCCTGTTACGAGTCGCTCGGCAAATTCCTCGACGAAGTGGCGTGACGCGGCGGCGCCGGAAGCGAAAAGCTCAAACTGCCGAAGGACGGCTTCCCGGTTTGATGGCCGCGCTTCCGGTTCGACAGAGCGGGCAGTCGCCCGGCTCGTAAGCCGGTATTTCCAGGGAAAGAAGCGAATAGAAAGGGCGGGTGAAGGGGTTGGCCGCTCCCGATCGATTCACGATCGATGCGAAAGCCACGACCTCGGCTCCCTGCGCCTCCACGACTTTCTGCACCTCCCGAGTTGATTTCCCGGTCGTCACGACGTCTTCCACGATCACGACGCGCTCCGCTTTGGCCAGAAAGAACCCTCGCCGGAGCGTCATTTCACCTTCCTGCCGCTCGGTGAACACATGGCGCACTCCCATCGAACGGGCGACCTCGTGACCGATGACCACGCCCCCGAGCGCCGGGGAGACCACTCCCGAAACCTCGATTCCGGAAAGTTTGGCTGCAATCGCCTCCCCCGCCGCGGCGGCCCTCTCGGGCCACTGAAGAAGCTTCGCGCACTGCATGTAATTGGCAGAGTGCAGCCCCGAGGAAAGTAGAAAGTGCCCCGTCAGGAGCGCTTCCGAATCTTCGAGAAGCTTGCGCGCATCCACCGCGATCGCCTGTTTCGTCATCGATTCTCCCAGTCGAATTCCACGTTTCCGGGTTTTCCGTCGAATGAAAAGGCCGCCCGTCCCAAAGGAGCGGGCGGCCCGGGAATTCTACAAAGAGACAAAGCCCTACTCGAAGCTATTCTTCCGACAGCTTGACGATCGCGAAGAAGGAAGCCTTCGCCGGAACGAATCGCCTGACGTAGAACCGGACGAAAGGCGACCCTGAAGATTTCTTCATTTCCTTCTGGAAGGCGTCCGTCGAACCGACTTTGTGCCCGTTCATTTCCACGATCACGTCCCCTTCGAGAAGACCGGCGTCGGCTGCCGAAGAAACCTCTTTCACTCCCGTGACGACGATTCCTTCGACATCTGCCGAATCGATTCGATACGACCGCCGGACTCCGGCGGTCAACTCCTGCACCGAAATCCCGATCTTGTCTTTCAGCTCGGCCGGCGCTTTTTTCTCATCGCCTTCGTCGCTTTCTTCTCCCTGGGTTTTACGCTCTTCGAGTGAGGCGGTCAGGGTTTTCTCTTTCCCTTCCCGAATGAGCGTCACCCGGATCTTTGCTCCGGGATCCTTCGAAGAGACGTAATCGATCAGGTCCCGAGTTTCATTCACTTTCGTCTCATCGACGGCGGTGATCGTGTCGCCGGGTTTGATCCCGGCCTTCTCGGCCGGTTTTCCCGGCTCCACCGATTCCACGAAGGCGCCGGAGGCGGCCGACAGGCCGAACGCCTTGGCGGTATCGTTGTCGACGTTCCGAATCTTGATGCCGAGGAATCCCCGGACGACTTTTCCCTTGGACTTGAGCTGCGGAATCACCCGTTTGGCGATATTGACGGGCACCGCGAATCCGATGTTCTGGGCCATTCGCGAGATCGCGGTGTTGATGCCGATGACTTCGCCATCGACGTTGATGAGCGGTCCGCCCGAGTTGCCGAAGTTGATGGCGGCATCGGTTTGAATGAAGCTCTCGAAAGAACGGCTTTCCTCCGAAAATCCGAGGGCGCGCCCCTTGGCGGAAACAACGCCGACCGTGACGGTCTTGTCGAAATTCAATGGGTCGCCGATCGCCATCACCCATTCACCGACCCGAAGCTTGTCCGAATCTCCGAAGTGCAGGTAGGGAAGGCTCCTTCCCGCCTCGATCTTGATGAGCGCCAGATCGGTGGCCGGATCGCGGCCGACGACCTTGGCGCGGTAGGTCGTCTTCTCGCCGACTTTGACTTCGATTTTTTCGGCGACCTCGACGACGTGATTGTTCGTGAGGATGTATCCCTCGGGATCGATGATGAATCCGGTGCCACCCGCTTTCTGCTGGTGTTCTTCGTCGTCTTCGGGCCCGGGCGCGTTGTGTTTCGGGCCGTCGGGACCGAAGAAAAATTCAAACGGATCCTGTCCGCCATGGAACTTTCTCAGCTTCGATCCCTTGACGATGTCGGTTGCGGTGATCGAAACCACTGCGGGAGTCACCTCTTCCGCGATGTCGGCAAAGCTCGGGAGCGTGATCTGCGAACCGGAGTGAGCCCCCCGGCTGACGGTCGCAGCCACCGGAGCCTCTTTCGTTCCGGCCCCGGTCCACGGGGTCAAGCCGAGGCTCCCTGCAATCACCATCCCGAAGACTGCGGCGGCCACCACGACAACGACCGAAAGATATTTCTTCGTCTTTGTTTCCATTTGAGATTGACTCCTCCGGATTTACAACTTCACGTTCGATGGATTCCTTGCGTCAAAAAACTTCCCGGAAAACGATAAAGCACGATTCGTGCCTTGACGACCGCCAGGTGCGGCACTTCTCGAATCTCCCGCCCGCTCCAAACCGGGAACTCGAATCGATTTTAACCGGAGAATCGGAATTCTTTCGGAGAAAACGGGCCTGCGGCGCCGGCCATCGAAGTTCCTCGCGATCGCGCCAGATCGGCAGCCGCGTCCGCCAGAATGGTCGGACCCGAACCGCCTCAGCCCCCCTTCGGGTCAACTCCCCCCTCGCGCCGTGCCTCCCGGTCTCCCTCCTCCGGGACGCGTTTCTTCTTTGGGGGACGATTCGCCCGGATGGATGTTGTAGTAGAAACTGACCGTGACCCCTTCTCGCTCCGACCCAAGCTCCTTCGGGAGCGAAGCAACCCGTGACGAATCCGCAATTGCCTGGAAAGCCGCATTGTCGAACGGGGGAATTCCCGAAGAGCGAACGATCCGCTCGTCTTCGATCGTGCCATCGGCGCGAATCAAGAAGCGAATCACGACGATTCCCTTCCAACCGACTCGTGCAAGGTCTGGAATTCTCCAATTCCCTTTGATTCGGCGGACCAGATCGGCTCCGTAGGGGCCCCACTCGAACCATTTCGTGTCGAAGGAGAGTCCTTCTTCATCAACGAAACCGGCGTCGGAATCCTGGCTCGCCGGACCAGCTCCGGATTCGGCCCCGTTTCCAGGGTTGGGAGCCGGCCCGGGACGAAAATCGGGGGCCGACAGGCTCCGCCGAAGCGACTCCCGGATGGTTTCCGATTTCGAGGTCTTCTTGTCCGGTGCGACGTCGACCGACACGTCCGGCTCATCTCGAAGCGAGAGAAGCGAAGGTGCGGCGTCAAGATCGGGCGCCGGCCGGCGCTGGGATGCGGGCTGCATGGCCGTTTCTCCAGGCCCTCCGGGCCGGCGGCCCGACGAAGCCCCCTTGCTTCCCGGGGCGCGATCATCTCCCGGCGAATACGCCCTCGCGGCCGGGTTTCGCGAGCGATCTCCTCCATGCGACTGCCGATCGCGATCCGAAAGGACTGCCGTTTTCCTGGGACTCTCCCGAGCTCGGGGAGGAAGATCGAAGAAGCGCGCCTCCGTCCGTCTGGCATTCTCGGGGCGAGCAAGAATCGCAGCCGTTCGCCTGCGGGCTTCTGCAGGATCGGGTCGATTGAGCTGATAAGCCACGAGAAAAAGGGCGCAACCGACGTGAACCAGTGCCGAAATCGTCACGGCCGAGGGCATTCGAAAGAGAGGAGCCGACTCCTCCTTCCTCATTTTTTCGATCTGTTCGTCGTCGAGAAACATTCCAGTCCAGGATCTTCTTCAAGAATTGAGCCAGAGAAAGGAAAAGTCAAAGCGGCGACGAATCACCGAGCCGGGATCGCCGGGAGAACCCATCGTGCGTCCCGGGCTGCCTCACGGGCGAGGTGCCCGCTTCGAAAACCCTCAGGGTCGATCGAAATGCTCTCGAAGCCGATCCGCAGGATTGCGCCTTCGATTCGTGAAAAAACCATCCGGAGCCTTGGAATCTCTTCGATGGGGACTTCGATGCGGGCTTCGCGTTCGTGATGCCGGATGCGAAAATCCCGGAATCCTTCGAGACGAAGAATCGCTTCAGCCCCTTCGATCTCCCGAAGCTTGCGGGATGTGACCTCCATTCCGTGAGGTATTCTCGAGCTGAGACAGGGGGAAGCGGGCTGATCCCAGGTCGGCAGACCTCGCCGTCGCGAGGCCTCCCGAATGTCCAGTTTCGTCATTCCGGCTTCCGCCAGCGGACTGATCGCGCCCAATTCTTCGGCGGCTTTTCTTCCGGGTCTCAAATCGGCGAGGTCGTCGGCGTTGGTTCCGTCAGCCACCGCCGCCAGCAGCCATTGTCGAGCCAGGACCGCCAGGCGCCCGAACAGCTCCGATTTGCAGTAGTAGCAACGGTCCGACGAGTTGGCGCGGTAGGCGGCGCTCCTGAGCTCCATGGTTTCGATCGACCGCCAGTTCCATCCTCGATCCGCGGAAAGGCCTTTGGCCCGCTCCCGAAAAGCATCGGACAACGATTCCGATTCTCCCGTCACGAGAATTGCTTTTCCGAATCCGAGTGTTTCGTGGGCTACGGCGGCGAGATAGCTCGAGTCTACCCCGCCGGAATACGCCACGAGAATCGAGCCCAGACTCTCGATCCGCTCCCGGAGCCGGAGCTCCTTTTCCTCGAGCCCTCCCGGTTCGTTTCCGATTTTCATTTTGCCTCATTCCCTCTGCCCGCTGATTCTACCTCCGTCCCAACGGCCCACGAATCCCGTCGAGTCCGTCCGCCCGGCTTGCTTGTCAACATTTTGACTGCGTGATATATAGACAGAGCTTCCGCTGCAACTCGAACGCGGGCGCAAGTCGCCTGCGTTTTTTATTTGGGGCGAAAGCGAAATTCTGGTCCGTAAAGCGAGAGGCGAGAGAGACTTGGCTGAATTACCGGAAAACATTCGAACCGGTATCGAGAAACTGGTCGCTGCCGAAAAGATGGAGCTCCTTCATTCGGAGTGGCAGGGCGGAACAAGGAGAGGCATTCTGCGAATGGTCATCGATAAAGAAACGGGCGTCACTCTCGGCGACTGCGAGACCGTATCGAGAATGGTGAGTGCCTGGCTCGATGTCGAAGATCCGTTCGAAGGAAATTACAACCTCGAGGTCTCTTCTCCCGGGCTCGACCGGTTGTTTTACAAGATTGACGATTACCAGCGATTCGTCGGCAGAAAAGTACGGACGATGCTGCATCGCGCGGTCGACGGAGAAAAGCTGATTATCGGAAAGCTCGCGACCGCCGATGCCGAGCGGGCCGTGATCATTGATGAAGAACGAGAGCGGGAATATAATGTCCGGTTCGCGGACATCCGTTGGACGCGGCTCGAAATCGTAGTCTGACGGCCCGATTCCGAAGAGTAATGACGATGCACCCAGGTCGAAACCGGGAACCGGTTTCGACGTGGATAAGGCAGAACAAAAGGAAAGACCAGCGCCATGATCAACGGTGAAATGCTCGTCCAGGCGATCCGACAGGCGAGCCGCGAGAAAGACATCGACCCCGAAAAGATGTTCCGGGCGCTCGAAGACGCGATCGCCACGGCGGTCCGACGTCAGGATCACACGAAAGAACCGGTTTCCGCCGAGATCAACCGTGACAACGGAGCCATCACCGTTTACACGCCGAAAATCGTCGTGGAGACGGTCGAAGACCCGCTGATCCAGTTCTCGGTCGAAGAGGCTCAGGCTCACAAGAAGGACGCAGTCGTCGGAGACGAGATCCGAATCGCTCGGAAAGCTTCCGACCTCGGAAGAATCGCGGCGCAATCGGCGAAGCAGGTGCTGATTCAGAAAGTCCGCGAAGCCGAGCGCGACAACGTTTACGGCGAGTACATCGACAAAGTCGGACAACTGCTGAACGGAACGGTCAAGCGGTTCGAAAGAGGAGACATGATCGTCGACCTCGGACGAACGGAAGCCATCGTTCCCCGCGAGCATCAGTCGAGAGCTGAGCGATACGTGCCGGGAGAACGCGTCCGGGGCGTTGTCGTCGAAGTTCACAAGAATCCGAAGGGTCCTCAGATCGTGATGTCGCGAACCGATCCGTCGCTTCTTGTCCGTCTTTTCGAGATGGAAGTCCCCGAGATCTACGATGGAACCGTCGCGATCAAGGGCGCCGTCCGGGAACCGGGAGAAAGAGCCAAGATTGCAGTCGCGAGCCGCGAGCGCGACGTCGATCCCGTCGGCGCCTGCGTCGGCATGAAGGGCTCCCGCGTCCAGGCCGTCGTCCAGGAGCTCCGCGGCGAGAAGATCGACATCGTACCCTACGACGACGATCCGGCCCGGTTCGTGTGCAACGCGA
>Ga0315281_10003139_pt1 | contig 24291 bp, 22 predicted proteins | sample YL17G07_0_MG_FD_204540 | JGI IMG/M metagenome (GOLD analysis project Ga0315281, IMG submission 204540) | Sediment microbial communities from Yellowstone Lake, YNP, Wyoming, USA - YL17G07_0 | ecosystem: Environmental > Aquatic > Freshwater > Lake > Sediment | place: USA: Wyoming | collected... | reverse complement strand
GCTCGTCTCTCCGACTACGGCAAGCAGTTGCGCGAGAAGCAAAAGACGCGCCGCATCTACGGGGTGCTGGAGCGCCAGTTCCGCAAGACCTACGCCGAAGCGTCGCGCTCCAAGGGCGTGACGGGCGAGCGGCTGCTGCAGATTCTCGAATCGCGCCTCGACAACGTCGTCTACCGCATGGGCTTCGGCGCCTCGCGCAGCGAAGCGCGCCAGGTGGTGCGGCATAACGGCGTCCTGGTGAACGGCAAGCGGGTAAACATTCCGTCCTACGAGGTCAGCCCCGGCGATGAGGTCGAAGTCGCCGACAAGGCGAAGGCGCAGCTCCGTATCAAGGCGTCGGCAGAAGCGGCCGAGTCGCGCGGCATTCCCGAGTGGATCGAGGTGGACGCGAAGGCGCTGAAGGGGAAATTCAAGTCGCTCCCCGCGCGCGCCGACATGTCCTCCACGATCAACGAGAGCCTGATCATCGAACTGTATTCGAAGTAACAAGGTACCCACATGCCCCAGACCGGATTCCTCAAGCCCCGCATCGTCGATGTGCAAAGCCTGTCCCCGTCGCACGCCAAGGTGACGATGGAGCCTTTCGAACGAGGCTACGGCCACACGCTTGGCAACGCGCTGAGGCGGGTGCTGCTGTCCTCCATGCCCGGCTATGCGCCGACCGAGGTGCAGATCGCGGGCGTGGTGCACGAGTACTCGACGCTGGATGGCGTGCGCGAGGACATCGTCGACATCCTGCTCAACCTCAAAGGCGTGGTGTTCCGCCTGCATAACCGCGACGAAGCCATCCTGACGCTGAAAAAGAAGGGCGAGGGCCCGGTCACCGCCGGCGACATCGAGCCTTCGCACGACGTCGAGGTGGTCAATCCCGGCCACGTCATCGCCAATCTTTCGGCCGGTGGCAAGATCGAACTGCAGCTCAAGGTCGAAGGCGGCCGCGGCTACGTTCCGGGCAATATGCGCTACCTGCCGGAAGAGACCAAGGGCATCGGCCGCATCGTGCTCGACGCCTCGTTCAGCCCGGTGCGGCGCGTTTCCTACCTGGTTGATTCGGCGCGCGTCGAGCAGCGCACCGACCTGGACAAGCTGATCCTCGACATCGAGACCAACGGCGCCATCGAACCCGAGGAGGCGGTGCGCTACGCGGCCCGCATCCTGGTCGACCAGCTGTCGGTGTTCGCGCAGCTCGAGGGCACGGCGCTACCGACCGAGGAGAAAAAGGCGGTCGCGGTCGACCCGATCCTGCTGCGCCCGGTGGACGACCTGGAACTCACGGTGCGTTCGGCGAACTGCCTCAAGGCCGAGAACATCTATTACATCGGCGACCTGATCCAGCGCACCGAGACCGAGCTGCTGAAGACTCCGAACCTGGGCCGCAAGTCGCTCAACGAAATCAAGGAAGTACTCGCATCCAGGGGTCTGACGCTGGGCATGAAACTCGAGAACTGGCCACCGGCCGGGCTTGAGCACCACAGGACGTAAAGAAAGCAAAGAACAGGACAGCGCCATGCGCCACGGTCACGGACTGCGAAAGTTAAATCGAACGACGAGCCACCGGCTCGCCATGTTCCGCAACATGGCGAACTCATTGCTCACGCACGAGCAGATTACGACTACGCTGCCCAAGGCGAAGGAGCTGCGGCGCGTGGTCGAGCCGATGATCACGATGGGCAAGACACCCACTCTCGCTAACCGCCGCCTCGCCTACAACCGGTTGCGCGATCGCGATACGGTGTCGAAACTGTTCGGCGTGCTTGGGCCGCGCTATGCCAAGAGGAACGGCGGGTACCTGCGTATCCTAAAGAACGGCTTTCGCAAGGGCGATAATGCGCCGATGGCGCTGATGAGCCTGATGGACCGCCCCGAACTCGCGGCCGGGCAGGGCGAAGAAAAGAAAAGCGAAAAGAAGGAAACGGCCAAGGCCGCCTGATCGCGCCTGCGCTGCAAGTATCGCGCCTGCGCTGCAAGTATCGCGCCTGCGCTGCAAGTATCGCGCGTGCGCGATGCAGCCTTAGCGGGCGATTCTAGTCATCCGCCGTACTGCGTCTTTTCGCTTGAGCACGGCGGGTTGCAGCTTCGTGCCCAAGCCCGGGCCTTTGGGCGCGGTGATGAAGCCATCCTTGACCGGCGGCAGCTGGGTGACGAGCTTGCCGTACCAGTCGTAGTAGAAGGCGCGCACCATTTCCTGCACCAGCGTGTTGGGGCAGTTCATCGACAGGTGCACCGACGCGGTGAGCAGCACCGGCCCGGTGCAGTCGTGCGGCGCCACCGGCAACTGGTAGGCCTCGGCCATCGTCGCGATCTTCTTGGATTCCGACAAGCCGCCCGCCCAGCCCACATCGAGCATGCACACCGACACCGCCTGCTTGTCGAAAAGCGCGCGAAAGCCCCAGCGCGTGGCGAGCGTTTCCGATGCCGTTACCCACACGTCGGTGCGCCGCGCGTAGTCGGCGAGCGCGTCGAGGTTGTTCATTTTCACCGGATCTTCGTACCAGTAAGGATCGAATGGCTCGATGGCTTTCGCGATCCTGATCGCGGCGGGCAGCTGCCACATCGAATGGAACTCGACATGGATATCCATCCTGTCGCCCACGGCCTTCCTTATCTGCTCGAAGGGCCGCAACGCCTTCTTCAGGTCCGCCTTGGAAATGTCGGTGCCGTTCGAGGCTTCCGCCGCTTCGTCGAACGGCCAGATCTTCATGCCGCTGATGCCCATGTCGAGCAGCGACTCGGCAAGGGCCCCCGCGTCGGTGCGGAAGGCGACGAGGTCTTCGTAGGGCCGCTTCTTGCGATCGAGGCGCGCGGGCAGGCCGAAATTTGCGGTGCCCTGCGTCGGTTTGGCCCGCACGTACTCGTAACCCGCGCAGGTGTTATAGACGCGCACCTTGTCGCGCGAGGCGCCGCCGAGCAACTGGTAAATGGGTTGGCCGGCGGCCTGGCCGAAGAGGTCCCAGAGCGCGATGTCGATGGCGGAGGCCGCCCGCATCTCCACGCCGACGCTGTTGAAGCCCAGATAGGTGTTGAGGAAATGCCAGCTGTGCGCGTCGATCCGCAGCGGGTCCTTGCCAAGGAGGTACGGCGCGCAGGTTTCGTGAATGTGCTCAACGACCGGCGTCACCGCGTAGAAAGTCTCGCCTAGCCCGACGAGTCCCTCATCGGTATGCACCTGCACCCAGAGGATGTTGGGATATTCGCCAAGGGTAATCGTTTCGATTGCGGTGATTTTCATCGACGGACCCCTGCTGTCATGGCTACGTGATGAGGATCGCGCGGTAGTCGTTGACGTTGGTGCGCGTGGGCCCGGTGATCACCAGGTCGCCGAGCGCAGAGAAAATCCCGTAGCTGTCGTTGGCCGCGAGGTACTTTCTCGGGTCGAGGCCCTGAGCGTGCGCGCGGGACATCGAGTCCGGGGCGAGCAGGGCGCCGGCGTTGTTCTCCGAACCGTCGATGCCATCGGTGTCTGCAGCGATGGCGTGCACGTCCGCGGTTCCCGCTAGTTCCAGCCCCAGTGCGAGCAGGAATTCCGCGCAGCGCCCGCCGCGCCCGTTGGTGCCGCGGACCGTCACGGTGCATTCGCCGCCGGAGAGAAGTGCGACTGGCGGCTTGAAAGGCGCCCCGTGGTTCCGGATTTCACGCGCGATTGCGGCCATGACCTTGGCGACCTCTCTAGCCTCGCCGGTGATGGAATCGCCGAGGATCATCGGCTCGATGCCGTTTTCGCGGAACAGCTTTGCCGCCGCCTCCAGCGAGCGGCGCGCGGTCGCGATGACGCGGTTCTCGACGTGTTCGAAAATATTCGACCCCGGCTTGGGCGTTTCCTCGCGTTGGCCCCGCAGGCCGGCGATCAGGTGGTTGAGCACGGCACTCGGCGGCTTGACGTCGAAGCGGTTCAACACGTCCACCGCGTCCTGGAAGGTGGTCGGGTCCGGCGCGCAGGGGCCGGAGGCGATGTGCGTCGGATCATCGCCGGTCACATCCGAGATGATCAGCGTGAGCACCGGCGCCTTGCAGGCGGCGGCCAGCCGGCCGCCCTGGATCAGCGAAAGGTGTTTGCGCACCGTATTGATCTCCTGGATGGTCGCGCCGCTGCGCAGCAGGTCCTGCGTCACTTTGCGCATATCGTCGGTCGAGATCCCTTCGGCGGGCAGCGAGAGCAACGCCGAGCCACCCCCCGAAAATAGCGCCAGCAGCAGGTCCACGGACTTGATGGCGCGCGCGGCACCGAGCATTTCGCGTGCCGCCTGCTCGCCGGCTTCGTCCGGAACCGGGTGTCCCGCCTCGACCCAGCGGATGCGTTCGAGGGTCAGTGCGTGGCCGTAGCGCGTCAACGCTATTCCGAACAGCTTCTTGTCCGCGGGCCAGTGACGCTCGACCGCCAGCGCCATCGAGACCGCGGCTTTGCCGGCGGCGAGCACCAGCGTGCGGCCATCCGGCGGCACCGGCAGGTGGGCCGGAACGATATTCAGAGGATCGGCCGCGGCGATCGCGGCGCGAAAACTTGCTTCGAGGAGCTCCCGTGGCGTCAGCCGAAGCGCTCCGTGGCAGCCGTGTCCCCCATGCCGTAGAGCACCGGGTATACCTCGCGGAATACCCGCATGATCTCCGCGACCGGCACGTCCGCATGGCTGCCGCGGTCGCGAAGGTACTCCATGTGGCGGCGGTCTTCCTCGTCGAATGGATGAAAGATAGAGTCCTCGCGGCCATCGAATTCAAGCGGCTTGACGCGGAAGCGTTTGCACAACTCAAGGTTGAACGCCGGCGTCGCTTTCACCCACTTGCCTTCGAGCAGCAGCTCGGCATAGCCGTGGTAGACGAACAGATCGGTGCCCATGCGCTCGCGCAACGCGGGCGTGGTGAGATGGTTTTTCACGTCGGCGAAACCGACCCGCGCCGGGATGCCGTCGGCGCGCGCGCAGGCGGCGAGCAGCGCGGCCTTGCCGATGCAGAATCCCTCGCCCGCGGCGATGCAATGCGATGCCTGGAAGGTCTCTTCCCTGGAAAAATCCAGGAACGGGTTGTAGCGGATGGCGTCGCGCACCGCGTAATACAGGGCTACCGCGCGCGCCAAATGATCTTTTCCAATGGCATTTTTCTTCGAAAAAGAAATAACAGCGGGGTGGTCGCTGTCTATGTAGCGTCCCGGGTGCAGAAATTCGCTCATCGGTCGAGTTTCATCAGGCGGCGCGCTCCCGAGAATAGCGCGCTCGACTGGTCGGCGAGCCCGTCGATGACCGAAAAATGGTGCGTGCCGGGCATCGGCAGGTCGCCCGCGAAGGCGCCGCGCCAGCGTTCGCCGAGCAACGCGTTCTGGCGGTGGAATTCAGAGCTCTCGTCGCCGCCGACGCAGGTCATTACCGGCGCGCGCGTCGCCGCCGGCATGAAAACCGGGGAGACCCGCATCGCCGCTTCTTCGTCCAAGCGCAGGTCGCCATTCAACCAGTCCACCTGCACCATCGGGCGCATGTCGTAGATCCCGCTGATCGCCAATCCGCCCTTGTAGAGGTCCTTCGGCAGCCGCCGGTCGAACACCGGCCAGACCGCCGCCATCATCATCGCCGTCAGATGCCCGCCCGCCGAGTGGCCGGAGACAAAGAGCCTGTCCTCGTCCATGCCGTATTCCTCAGCGTGCAGCCAGAGCCAGCGGCTGGCGCGCAGCATCTGGCGCACGATTTCCTCCACCGTCACCTGCGGGCAAAGGTCGTAGTTCACCACCGCGAGCGAGACGCCGGCATCCACCCAGGCCGGGGCGAGGAAGGAGAAATCGCTCTTGTCGCGCGAGCGCCAGTAGCCGCCGTGGATGAACATCATGCAGCTGCCGTCGCCTTTGCGCGCCGGAAAGATATCAATCGTCTCGCCGGGAGAATCGCCGTAGCGCTGGTCGAGGCGGCTCGCCATGGTCGCGCGCGCGCGCTCCGAATCCCGTTCCCAGTGGTCAACCCATTTCGCGTGGTCGGGGACAAGCTCGCGGTTGTTGTACTCGCGCGAATAAAAAGCAGCGTCATTCACTGGCGTTGCTCCCGCCACAGGCCGAGCGCCTGCTGCGCCGACCGGTCTGAATAGGAGAACAGCACGCACTCGTCCTTTGCTTGCACCTGCAGCGGTATCCAGGAAGGGACGATGAAGGTGTCTTTGGGTTCAAAGGAAAATTTTTCAGATCCAATATGCACCATCCCGGTTCCCTCCGCGACCGAATACACGGTGCTATCGGTCGAGCGGTAAGCCTGGGTACGGAAACTCCCCGGCAGCAGCTGGATGAAGGCGCCGATGGTGGGCATGGCGGGGCCGCCGCTGAGCGGGTTGATGAATTGCATTTTCCAGCCATGACAGAGGTCCGGATCGCCGTTCTTCGCCAGCGCCGCCAGCATCTCCCGGCTGCGCGTATAGGGGTAGCTGAAGATCGGCGACGTTTTGCCGAAAGGTGATACCGGATCGAGGGGCGCCAGGTTGCTGCCGTAGCGGGCAAGAGCGGTGCCTTCGGCGCGGGTGACCGGCTGCACCTCCTCGGGAAAGTTCTCCGCGAACTGCGCGTCGAAGAACGCCAGGATCGGGATGTCGAGCCCGTCCATCCAGACCACCGGTTCGGAGCCCTCATTTCCGTGATCGTGCCAGGTCCAGGCGGGCGTGATGATGAAGTCCCCCGGGTGCATGATGGTGCGCTCGCCGTTCACCGCGGTGTACGCGCCCGCGCCCTCGACGATGAAGCGCAGGGCCGACTGGGTGTGGCGGTGGCTGGGGGCGATCTCGCCGGGAAGGATCAGTTGCAGGCCGCAATACAGGCTGCGCGTGATGCAGGACTGGCCGCGCAGGCCCGGATTCTCAAGGACCAGTACGCGACGCACGGCTTCGCGCGCGGTGATCGCCCGTCCCGCCTCCATGATGAAGGGGCGGATCGCGTTGTAGTTCCAGTATCCCGGCCGGCAGGGGCTCTGCGGCTGCGGCGGCACGAGGGCGTGCAGCACCTCCCACAGCGGCGCCAGGTTGGCCCCGTCCATGCGCCGGTAGAACTCGTGCCGCGCAGCCGTGGAATCCGGCTTCAGAACGCTGGCCATGCTTGGCTCCCGGGGTTAAAAAACCATTATAAAGTGTCGCCCTCGCTTCATGGAGGAGAGCTGCATGCAAGCCGGCTGGGAGGACAGGCTCGCCATCGTCGAGACGGTGAACAACTGGGCCGTATGGCGGGACGCGGGCGACTGGGAGCGTTTTCGCACCGTCTGGCACGAGGACGGCTGGATGACCGCCACCTGGTTCCAGGGGCCGGCCGAGAAGTTCCTCGAAGTGAGCAAGGCGGGCTTCGACAAGGGCGTCAGCATCCTGCATTTCCTGGGTGGCACCAGCGTCGACCTGAACGGCGAGCGCGCCATCGCCCAGACCAAAATGACCATCAGCCAGCGCGCGGCCGTGGACGGTGTAGTCGTGGACGTGGTCTGCACGGGCCGCTTCTACGACTTCTTCGCCCGGCGCCGGGGCCGCTGGGGCATCGTGCGGCGCCAGCCCATCTACGAGAAAGACCGCATGGATCCCCTCGACCCGGCGGCGAAGCTCACGCTCGATCCGGAGCTGCTTGGACGCTTCCCGGAGGGCTACCGGCACCTCGCCTATCTGCAGACGAAAATCGGTCACACCATCAAGCTCGACCTGCCGCAGCTGAAGGGCCCGGTAGTCGCGGCGCTCTACGTGCACGGCGAAGCCTGGCTGGATGGAGCGGCGTCCGCCTTTCCCTCTTGACTGCCGTCGCACCGGTTTGAGCCAGGTCGCGGGCTTGCCGGGGTTCCCGCCGCGCCCATTCAGCTTGTCTTCTGCTTTGTAACGAGATTCCCATTGCGGGTCTGCCTGCGCCGGATCTGCCCGCGCAATCCAAGCCCGTCCTGATCTACCCGTCCCCGACATCGCCTGAATCCGCTTCGCGCGGTGAGGGCATGTCATGGAACGTTGCGCCGCCAGTCTCGGATCGATTTTCCTATCCGTTTATCAGTTCAGGCTTCGGGCAGCAGCTCGCCGAGTGCGTACAGGGTCTTTTGCGGAAACCGCTCCTGCGGGTAGTAGCGCGTGATGGTCTCCAGGGCCTTGGCGTAGCTCTTGATGTCCAGCAGGCGCAGCAGGAAGCGCACGTCGTCCTCGTCATGGAATTCAGCGCCGATCCGGAACGCGAGGCATTTCATTGCCAGTAGATACGCAGGCTGCGCCACCATCACGCGCAGGTGGCTCAGCTCCAGCCAGGGCCGGTATTCGCCGCGCTCGCTGAGGTAGCCTTTTACCGCGTCGTTCAGCCAATCGGCGGGAACGCCTGCGCGCGCCGCGACGCGCGCCGCGGCCCCGCGCACCTCGCGCGCCGGTCGGAAGTAGCCGTCCACGTCCTCGGTGGAGGGCCTGGCCGCATGAGCTAAGCACATTACCGCGCCGCCCACGAGGTAGAGCTCGCCCTTGCAGTCGCCTGCCGCGAGTTCGTCGTTGAGTTGGCCAAACAGGCGCTTCAGGTCTTTCGCCGAGAAGCCGGGCACCTCAGACCTGCCCGCCGACCACGGTATCGACGAAAAGGTTGCGCCGCCGAAAGGCTGCGGGAGAGTTCGTCAGCAGATGCAGGCGCAGGCTCTTCAGCTCGCTGCCGAAGGCCGGCAGCGCCAGGGGCGGAATCTCACGAGTCCACGCGGGTGGATGTTCGTCCGAGGCTGCGCAAACGTGCTCGACCATCGCGGCGACGGTGTTGGCAAGCTGCTCTGGCAGCCCCGCCGGGGGCGGCGCTCCGAGCGCATCCGCGAGTTCTCCTGCGGCGAGATTCGCGAGCCATTGGCTCAATGCCGCGAGCGCGAGCCGCTTGTCGTCCGAACGCAGGATGTCCTGCAAAAGACCGCGCCACTGTGCGGCCCGGCCGGGCAGCAACTTGCCCAGTACATAGGCCGACATTCCCAGGCCGGCCTGCCGTGCGGCGCGCTCAATTCCGGCCTTCTCGGCCGGCGTAACGCGGATCTGCAGTTGCGCAGTTTTCATCACGGCAGCATGCACTGCCACGAGAAGTATGTCAATACATCAGTATTGACATTTTTATCCTTTCACCGCCTTCAGCCACGTCACCGGCTTGCCGAGCGCGCCGCCCAGGGCCTTGCCCTCGGGATCGGCGAGCGCCGCTTCGCGCGCCTTGCGGATCGCCTTGGCCTGGGCGGCCGGATCGGCGGTGGCGGGGTTGTCGACCAGTGCATCCATGATCGCGAGGAAATTCGCCTTGCCGCGGCGGTGCGTGTCGCCATAGCCCTTGATAAGCCGCGCGCATTCGGCGACTTCCAGAGCGAGCGGGATGCTGCGCGCGGCGACTTCGCGTACGCGAGTGAGCCAGAGTTCGATGAGTTTCTGCTCTTCCACGTAGCGGTAGGAATGGGGCCTCCAGGGCTTCAGCCAGGCGAGCGGGCGCACCATCAGATATCCGAACAGGCCGGAAGTCTTGATGTGCATGCCGACGTTGTAAGCATCGAGCTTGCCGCGGCTCGTCGCCCATGAAATCAGTTTTTTTCCAAGGAAATAAGGAAGAAGCGAGGCAAGCTCCTCAATCCCGGGCTTGAGAAAATCAATGACCATCACCGGTTCGCCGTCCCTGGCGCCGACTTCCTTGCGCACGCGCTCGAAGCGCGAGGCGCGGGTCTTCAGGTCGGCGACGCGGATGATGTCCTCATAACTCATCCACAACGCGAGCTCTCGGGCGACCTCTGCGGCAAGCTTTGGGTCGATTTGCTTGAATGATTGAATTCTTTGTCTGAAAAGCTCGGCGTATGCGTCGCCCTGATAGTCCTTCAGCCTCTCTAATCCCAATTTCAGTATTTCTTCGAACTCGCTCGCCTGCTTCGGTGGTGCCGGCGGCCGCGGTGTCGGACGCGAACCCGCGGCAATTTCGAAGCCGGCGGTGAAGCCGTGCAGGCTGGCCCCGGCGCCGCGCCCGCCGCCGCGGATCGCTTTCTCGCAGGCGTCGCGCGTCAAGGGCAGGACCCCGCTGCCCGCCATGGCGCCGAACAGCACAGCGTTGATCACGGTGCCGTTGTCTTGCGCCAGCTCGCGCATGTCGAACAGGACAGCCTGCCTGGCGAGCTGCTTGCCGGCATTGACGACGCGCGCGCTGTCGAAGCGGCCGTCGGCCATCTGCATTTTCTCGATGGTGGCGTAGATGCGATGCGTGGAAGCCACCAGCGTGGTGCGCTCGGGGCTGACGTAGCCGTTCTGCATCGCGCGTCCCGCCTCGATCAGTTCGGAGGCGACCATGATGTCAACATTGCCGGGGCTGGGGGTCAGCGAAAACACCGGCTGCTTGCCGTTCAGCTGGCTGATGGTCGCTGGAAAGATCTCGAGATAGTAGGTGGTGGCGCCGGTGCGCTGCGCGACACCGGGAATCGAGGTGCTTTGCGACGGAAAGCCGCATCGGGCAGCGGCGTCGATCAGCCAGTCGGCCATCACGCCGCCGCCTTCGCCGCCGAGCGCGGCGATCAGGATGGTAATGGGCCGGTCCGGGAGGTTCATTGGAATATGTTCCGCACTTTTTGCAGTGCCTTATCGAAGAAATTCGGGTTCTGCACAACCTCTGCCCGGTAAAACGAAGGGCAAAGAATGGCGGCATGCGCGTTCTCGCCGCACAGTCCGCAACCCACGCAGCCGTCGATGACGGTGGCCACGGGATCGCGGCGCAGCGGGTCCGGGTTGTCCTTGACGGTGAGGGTGGGGCAGCCCGAGAGCCGGATGCAGGAGTGGTCGCCGGTGCAGGTGTCCTCGTCGACGCCGTACCTGACCCGCACCGTTCGTTTTCCTTCGGACAGGTCTTTTGCAACCACGGGACGCAACCTGCGCTGGCGCTCGAGCTGGCATTCGCCCTCGGCGACGATGACCTTGAGGCCCTTCTGCTGCGTGGTCATCGCCTCCTTGTAGGTCTTCGTCATCGCGCCGACATCGTAGTTGTCGACCGTGCGCAGCCATTTCACGCCGATCCCGCTCAGGGTGTCCTCGATGGAGTGCTCGGAATTTTTGGGTGAAGAAAGCAGTTCCTGCGTGCCGGTGGCGGAGGCGTAACCGTTCTTCATGATGATCAGCACGCCGTCGCCCTTGTTCATCAGGTTGGAGGCGACGCCGGAGAGCAGGCCGTTGTGCCAGAAGCCGCCGTCGCCCATCACCGCCACCGGCCGGCGCGCGGACATCGGCGTCACGCCGGCAGCGCTGGCGAGGCTCATGCCGTAGCCGAGCAGGGTGTTGCCCTGCGAAAAGGGCTCGAACGAAGCGAAGGCGTGGCAGCCGACGTCCATGGAAACGTGCCGCCGGCCGATCTCCTGCGCCACCAGCTTCATCGCCGAGAACACCGGGCGCTCGGGGCAACCGACGCAGAAGGTTGGCGGGCGTTGGGGCAGGGATCCCAGCAACGTGGCTGCTTTTTCCTTGGAACTCTGAATTGAATTCAACCAAAGAGAACCGGGAGAAGTATCCAGTTGGGGCGCATGGCGCGCGAGAAAGCGCGCCAGGCCGCGCACCATCAATTCGGTGCCGTAGTCGCCCGCCATCTGCAGCAGGTCTTTGCCGTGCAGCTTAGTCTGAAGATCGGCGCGCCGCAGGTGCATCGCGATTTCCTGCTCGATGAATTCGGGCTGGCCCTCTTCGACTACCAGCAGCGCGGTTTTGTTTTTTGCATAAGAAATTATTTCGTCTGGCAAGAGCGGATAGACAACATTCAATACGTAAATCGGGATCCGGCTTGCGCCAAAGTCGTCGGCGAACCCGAGCAGGCGCAGTGCGCGCATCAGGCCGTTGTACAGGCCGCCCTGGACGACGATGCCGACGTCGCGCTCATCACCCTCGAATATCTCGTTCAGCTTGTGTTCGACGATGTACTTGCGAGCCGCCGGCAGGCGCACGTCGTTCTTGAGTTTTTCCTGCCGGAAGATGGCCGGCGGGTGCGCGAGGCGGTCGTAGATGAATTCCGTCGGCGGGCCTTCGAGCAGGTGGCGCATCGACACCGTCGGGGCGACGTTGTTTTTCGCAATGAAGCTGCCGTGCACGTGACAGGCGCGGATGCGCAGCTCCATCATCACCGGGGTGTTGGAAGCCTCGGACAGCGCAAAGCCGTGCTCCACCATGTCGACGATGGTGGTGAGATTCGGCCGCGGGTCGAGCAGCCACATCAGCGATTTCATGGCGAAGGAATGGCTGCGCTCCTGCGCCACCACGCCGCCTTCGCCGTAGTCCTCGCCCAGCACGATGAGCGTGCCGCCCATGACGCCTGCGCTGGCGAGGTAGGAGAGCGCGTCGGCGGCGACATTGGTGCCGACCACCGATTTCCAGGTCACCGCGCCGCGTGCCGGGTAGTTGATCGAGGCACCGAGCATCGCTGCCGCGGAGGCTTCGCTCGTACAGGCTTCGACATGGACTCCGAGTTCATCCATGTATTCGCGCGCCTGGACCATCACATCGAGCAGATGCGATACCGGGGCACCCTGGTAGCCTCCGACATACGACACGCCGGACTGCAGCAGCGCCTTGGTCACCGCGAGAATGCCTTCGCCGTGGAAGGTTTCGCCGTCGCCGAGACGAAGAGATTCGATTTCTTTAGTGAACTGCCGTTCCACGGAACGCGTTTCTCAGTTTATTTAGAGCTTTATCAAGAAAACCGGGATTCTGAATCACTTCAGCTCTATAGAAGGAGGGACATAACACCGCAGCATGAGCGTTCTCGCCGCACAGGCCGCAACCGACGCAGCCGTCGATTACGGTGGCCACCGGATCGCGCCGCAGCGGATCGGGGTTGTCCTTGATGGTGAGGGTGGGGCAGCCCGAGAGCCGGATGCAGGAGTGGTCGCCGGTGCAGGTGTCCTCGTCGACGCCGTATTTCACCTTGACCGTCCTTTTTCCTTCAGACAGCTGCTTGGCGACTAGGGGCCGCAATTTGCGCTGGCGCTCGAGCTGGCACTCGCCCTCGGCGATGATCACCTTGAGCCCCTTGTAGTCCGTGGACATCGCATCCTTCAGCACCTTGGCCACCTCGCCAACACGGTAGTTGTCCACGGTCTTGACCCAGCCGACGCCCACGCCTTCGAGGGCGCGCTCGATCGCCATGTCGTCCGATTTGAATTCGCTGTGCTGCGGGCTGGAGGGCAGCTCCTGCGTGCCGGTGGCCGAGCTGTAGCCGTTTTTCATGATGACGAGGATGCCGTCGTCCTTGTTGAACACAGCGTTGGCGATGCCCGAGGTGAGGCCGTTGTGCCAGAAGCCGCCGTCGCCCATGATGCTGACGGTGCGCTTGCCGAACATGGTGTTCACCGCGGAGTTCGAGGCGAGGCCCAGGCCGTAACCAAGCACGGTATTGCCGATGTTGAACGGCGGCAGCGAGGAAAACAGGTGGCAGCCGATGTCAGCCGAAACGTGCACCGGTCCGGTATCGCGCTCGGCGACCTTCATCGCGGAGAACACTGGCCGCTCCGGGCAGCCGACGCAGAATCCGGGCGGGCGCGCCGGTGTTGCCGCGCCCAGCAGTTCGAGCGCTTTGGCTTTGAGCATTCTTATCGATTCAATTTCTTTTTCCAGATCCAAGAACCTGGCAATTCCGGTCAATACGACCTCGCCCGTGTACTCGCCAGCCAGCGGCAGCATTCCTTTGCCGAAAATCCCGACGTCATTGGCGCCCGCGCGGCGCAGCGCCGCCTGAATCGCGTCTTCGATGAACGCAGGCTGGCCTTCCTCGACCACCAGCACGCGCTTCTTGCCGGCGCAGAACTCGACGATCTCTTCCGGGATCATCGGGTAGGCCACGTTCATGCAGTAGATCGGCACGCGCGTGGCGCCGAAGGCATCGGCGAGGCCGAGCAGCTGCAGCGCGCGGATCACCGCGTTGTACATGCCGCCCTGGCAGAGGATGCCGGTGTCGGCCCTATCGCCCGCGAACACTTCATTGAGTTTGTGTTTCCTGATGAACGCAACCGCAGCCGGCCAGCGTACTTCGATCTTGTGCTTCTCCTGCGCATAGGTCGCGGGCGGCAGGCAGATGCGGCTGTAGTCGAAATCCGGGCTCTCCATCACGCGCCGGCGCGAGATGGCCGGCGCGCGATTCGCCTTGGTGCGGAACGTGCCGTGCACGTGGCAGGCGCGGATGCGCAGCTGCAGCATCACCGGTGTGCTCGAAGCCTCCGAGAGTTCGAAACCTTGCTCGACAGCCTCGACGATCTTCGGCAGGTTGGGGCGCGGATCGAGCAGCCAGATCTGTGATTTCATGGCGAAGGCGTGGGTGCGCTCCTGGATGATCGAGGAGCCTTCGCCATAGTCTTCGCCAAGTACCAGCAGCGCGCCGCCGCGCACGCCGGCAGAGGCGAGGTTCGAGAGCGCGTCCGAGGCGACATTGGTGCCGACCGTGGACTTGAACGCAACGGCCCCGCGCATCGGGTAGTTGATCGAGGCGCCGAGCATCGCCGCGGCGCCCGCCTCGGAGGCGTTGGTCTCGACATGCACGCCGAGTTCATCGAGGATGCTGCGCGCGTCGTTCAGCACGTCCATGACGTGCGACACCGGTGCGCCCTGGTAGCCGCCGACGTAGGACACGCCCGACTGCAGCAGCGCCTTGGTCACCGCGAGGATGCCCTCGCCATGGAAGGTGTCGCCTTCGCCAAGTTTCAGCAGTTCCACTTCCTGCTTGAAGGAACGTTCCATACGTCTGCATTGTCAGGCAAATTGAAGACAAACAGCTTAGCACTGCCCGGCTGCGGGGAACCGAACAGCATCCAGCGGTCGATTCGATTGCGGCTCGCGTGCGCTCCTCGTGGACGCGCCTGATTCACAAGGTCTACGAAGTCGATCCGCTCAAATGCCCGAGGTGCAAGGGCCCCATGCGCATAATCGCGTTCATTGCCCACGGCGCGACCAGCCGATAGATTGCCATGGGGATTTTTACCAATAGCGGCTCGCGAGGCGACATAAGCGCCATTGTGCGCCGTCAAACCAGTGCAGGGGAGCGGGAGAATGGGCAAATCGTGCGGCGCGGTGCGGCCAGGGGCGGATAGACTTTCCTATCCGTTTTTCTCCTCGGAAAAACAAATTCTAGGCGCCTGCCCGGCGACCGGATACAGCCAGTTTGTACAATAGACGGAAGGATAGGCGATGTGCCGGCGTATTCTTCATAACGAAAAAAACTTCGTGGAGCGACCTATGAGAAGAATGTTATTTTCCTTTCTGGCGTTGATGCTGCTGAGCGGCAACGCCGCATCCCAGAATTACCCGGTCAAGCCCGTGAGATTCGTCGTCGGCTTCGGCGCCGGCGGCCCGACCGACGTCATTGCGCGCTACATCGCGCAGGACTTGACGGTATCGATGGGGCAGAGCTTTATCGTGGAAAACCGGCCGGGCGCCAATGCCATCATCGCCACCGAGTACGTGGCGCGCTCGCCCAGCGACGGCTACACGTTGCTGTTTTCGTCTCTTTCACTGCTGGTGAATCCCCTGTTGCCCGGAACCAAGGCCAACTACGATCCATTCAAGGACTTCGCGCCGGTCAGCAACGCGGCGAATCTGCCGATGGTGGTAGTTACCGCCACGGCAAGCCCCATCAATTCAATGCGGGACCTCGTGGCTCAGGCCAGGGCGAAACCCGGGGAACTCAGCTATGCCACCTCCGGCATTGGCGGGTCCACCCACCTCGCCGGCGCGATGCTGGAGAACATGACCGGGACCAAGATGATCAACGTGCCTTTCAAGGGCAACGGGCCGGCTCTCGTGGAAGTCCTCGCCGGGCGCGTCAGCTTCATGTTCTACCCCGTGGTGGGCATCGCCGACCAGATCGCCGCCAAGAAATTAAAGGCGCTTGCCGTAGGCACGGCGGCACCCCACCCTGATTTTCCCGGCGTTCCCACCATGGCGGAAGTGGGATTCGCGGGACTCGAGCAGACTGCGCCCTGGGTGGGGGTGCTGGCGCCGGCAGGCACGCCGCACGCGGTCGTCAACCGGCTTGCGGAGGAGATGCGCAAATCCCTTGCCCGTCCGGAAACGCGCGAGCGCATGAAGGGACAAGGCGCAGTGATCATCGGCGATACGCCCGCGGAGTTTGCCGCCTTCCTCAGGAAGGACAACGAGCGCTGGGCGCAGGTGATCAAGGCCTCGGGAGTGAAGGCGGAATAAAAAGCTAGAGCAGGTTTTTTTCGCGCAGGAACGCCTCGGCCGCGCGCAGGGCGTCGATCGCCGCTGGAAACCCGCAATAGGCAACCGTATGGGTCAGCGTCTCGCGGATCTCCTCGGCCGTGCAGCCGTTGTTGACCGCGCCCTCCAAGTGGATCGCCATTTCGTGCGGGCGGTTGAGCGCCGTCAGCATGCCGAGGGTCACCAGGCTGCGGGTCTTGCGGTCGATGCCGGTCCGCGTCCAGAGCGAGCCGTAGGCGAATTCCTCGCTGAGTCGCCGGATCGGCGCGTTGAACGCGTTGGTGGAGGCGTCGCGGCGCTCGCAATACGGCGCGCCGAGGACCTCGCGCATGACCTGGCGTCCGGTTTGCCTTCGGTCATCGTTCGGATTGGCGTTCTGGCTCATGGATCTCGCTCTTTTCGGGCTGTGTGAGGTGGCTTCGAGTCTAGCAGTTGCCGGCTGAAGCGGAGCGCGCGGATGTACACTTCTCCTATGAGAGGGGCCATGAAAAAGACGCTGATTCGCATCTCGACCGCGCTCGCGGTGTCGCTCGGCGTCACCGGTGCGCAGGCGCAAACCTACCCGGCCAAACCGGTCCGGCTCGTGGTCGGCTTTCCGCCCGGCGGCGGGACCGACGTCGTGGCGCGCATCATCCAGCCCAAGCTCTCCGAGTATCTCGGCCAGGCGGTGGTGATCGACAACCGGCCCGGCGCGACCGGCACTGTGGCCGCCGCCATGGTCGCGAAATCGCCGCCCGACGGCTACACGCTCATGATGGGACACGTTTCGGTCAACGCCATAGCGCCGAGCCTGTTCAAGAACCTGCAGTACGACGTGCTCAAGGATTTCGCCCCGGTCATCCTCACCGCCTCGGTGCCGCACTTCGTCGTCGTCCATCCGACGCTGCCGGCGGCTTCGCTCAAGGAACTGGTCGCGCTCCTCAAGGCCGCGCCCGGCAAGTACACCTTTCCCTCGGCCGGCAACGGCAGCACGCCGCATCTAGCCGGCGAGATGTTCAAGAGCCTGGCGGGGGTGGACCTGGTGCACGTGCCGTACAAGGGCTCCGGCCAGTCGATGCAGGACCTGCTCGGCGGCGTGCACAAGCTCGCGTTCGACACCCTGCCGGCTTCGGCACCGCACGTGCGTTCCGGCAGGATGAAGGCGCTCGCGGTTTCCAGCGCGCGGCGTCTACCAGAATATCCGGACGTGCCGACGGCGGAGGAGGCCGGAGTTCCCGGCTACGTCATTTCCACCTGGTACGGCGTCTTCGCTCCCGCGGGCACGCCAGCCGAAATCGTCAACCGCCTGCACGCGGATATCCTGCGCGCGATGCAGGCGCCCGAGACGCGCCCCAAACTGCACGAAATCGGGACCGACGACACCGTAACGCGCACCCCGGAGGAATTCGCCGCCATCGTGCGCGCCGATACCGCGCGCTATGCCAAGGTGATCAAGGACGCGGGACTCAAGCTCGACTGAGCCGTGCAAGAGGAAAAGCGCCATGAACGACCCGAAACGCCCGTTCCCGACCGATGTGAAAAGCCAGGCCGAGCGCTGGCGGGAGGAGACCTTCGGCCCTGCTGCGGCGGGGCATCCGGAGCGCAAGCCGTTCGTCACCGACGTCGGCATCGGCATCGAACCGCTTTATACCCCGGCCGACCTCGAGCGCGTCGGCTTCGACTACCTGCGCGACGCCGGTTTCCCGGGCGAATACCCGTACACCCGCGGCGATCGCCCGGGTATGAATCGCACCGATCCGTTCGTCGTCTCCGCCTATTCGGGATTCGGCGACGCCGAGGCCTGCAACCGACGCTTCCGCAAGCTGATCGAAATCGGCACTGAGCAGATCCTGGTCGCGCTCGACCTGCCGACCCAGTGCGGCTACGACTCGGACCACGAGATGTCCACCGCCGAGGTCGGCCAGGTCGGCGTCGCGATCGACACGCTCGCCGACATGGAGCTGCTGTTCGAGGGCATTCCCGCGGACAGCATCAAGCGCATCGGCACGCTGGGGAATTCGATCGGGCCGATCGTGCTCGCGCTCTACGCGGCGCTCGGCGAAAAGCAGGGAATTCCCTGGAGCCGCTATACGGTGAACCTGCAGAACGATCCGCTGAAGGAGTACATCGCGCGCGGCACCCAGATCCTGCCGCCCGAGCCGGCGGCGAAACTCGCCACCGCCGCGGTCGCCTGGTGCGTCGAGCATGCGCCGCACTGGTCGCCGATGACGGTGTGCGTCAACCACCTCAATGCCGGCGGCGCGGGCTCGAGCATGGGTACCGCGATCGCGCTGGCGAACGCGCGCCACTATCTGGATTTGTTATTGAAAGAAGGATATTCCATAGACCAAGTCGCGCCGCTCCTACACCTGTTCCCAGACGAGCGGCACGACTTCTTCGTCTCGATCGCGAACCTGCGCGCGCTACGCCGCATCTGGGCGCGGCTGATGAAGGAGACCTACGGCGCGACGCGCCCCGAGGCGATGGCTTGCCGCACCACCGTGTACGGCCACGGCCAGGAGGCGCTCGCCGAGCCGCTGAACAACATCCCGCGAACCGCGTTCGGTACGCTCGCCTACGTGCTGGGCGGCGCCTCCTACGTCTATCTGGCCGGCTACGACGAGGCGGTGTCGACGCCGAACGAGGATTCGGCGCGCGTCGCCCTGCGCACGCTGCAGATCCTCGCGCACGAGCACGGCTTCACCGACACCATCGACCCGCTCGGCGGCTCGTACTTCATCGAAACGCTCACCGCGCAAGTGGAGAAGCAGGTCCTCGAGGGCATGGAGCGGATCGAGCGCACCGGCGGCGCGCTTGCCGTGATCGAAGGCGGATTCGGGCGCCAGGTGATGACGCAGGGTGCGGTGCGCCGCCAGCGCGCGATCGACAGCGGCGAGCGGCCGTGGGTGACCGTGAATCTCTGGCCGCAGAAGCCCAACGTCCCGAATACCGCCTTCCGCGGTGATCCGAAAGCCACCGAGCGCCAGTTGGCGCGCCTCGCGCAGGTGAAGGCGAGCCGCAACCGTGTTGACGTCGAGGCGGCGCTGGCCGAGGTGGACCGCGCCACCGGCGCGGGCGAGAACGTGGTGCCGAGCGTGCTGAAGGCAGTGCGCGCCTACGCCACCGTGGGCGAGATCGTCGAGCTGTGGCGCAAGCGCTTCGGCAGCTTCGCGCCGTCGACCGAATTTTAATGGCGGGGACAACGGCGAATGCGCCGCGCGGCCGCAGAATTCGCGTGCTGATCGCGAAAATCGGCCTCGACGGGCACGACGTCGGCGCGCGGGTGGTCGCGCGCGGGCTGCTCGATGCTGGCATGGAAGTCATCTACACCGGGCTGCGGCGCACGCCCGAGCAGGTGGTGCGCGCCGCGATAGAGGAGGATGTGGACTGGATCGGCGTCAGCACGCTGTCGGGGGCGCACATGACGCTGTTGCCGAAGCTGCGGCGGCTCCTCGACGAGCAGGGCGCGAGCGACATCCGCATCCTCGCCGGCGGCATCGTGCCGCAGGAAGACGTCTCGGCGCTGCTGGGCAAGGGCGTAGCGCAGGTCTTCCTCTCGGGCACTTCGATCGCGGAGATCGTCGACTACCTCCTGGCGCAAACGGCGCATGCTTGAGGCGATGCCGCTGGGCGACCGGCGCCAGATTGCGCGCGCCGTCAGCACCGTCGAAAACCGCTCCGACGGATATCAGTCCCTTCTCGCGCAGGCCTACCGGCTGCCACGTTGGGCGGACGTGATCGGCATCACCGGTCCGCCCGGCACCGGCAAATCGACGCTGATGGACGCGCTGACCGCGCACTGGGCGGCCGGTGGCGCGCGCATTGCGATCCTCGCTATCGACCCGTCGAGCCCGTACTCGGGCGGCGCGGTGCTCGGCGACCGCATCCGCCGCACGCGCAGCGAGGGTTTCGAGAATACGTATTTCCGCAGCCTGTCGTCGCGCGGCCACCTCGGCGGCCTGACCGAGACCGCTACCGACCTCGTGGCGGTGTTGAGCCTGTTCGGGTTCCAGCGCGTGATCATCGAGACCGTCGGTGCGGGCCAGTCCGACGTGGAGATCCATGACACGGCGGATTGCACGGTGGTTCTTACCGTGCCGGGCCTTGGCGACGGCGTGCAGGCATCGAAGGCCGGCCTGATGGAAATCGGCGACGTTTTCGTCGTCAACAAGGCGGACCTGCCGGGCGCCGAGGACGCGGCGCTCGACGTGGAGCGAGCGCTGGCGGCCGTTTACAGCGGACAGCCCGGCGTGAACCTGCGTCGGGCCGGTGCGGCCCCGCCAGCCGCATCGCGCGCTCCTACGGCAGGCGTCGCTGCATTGCAGCGACGCCACGGCGACAGGCGGCGGGACGATTCCGCGTGGGTGCCGCCGGTGTTGCGCCTGGTCGCGAGCGAGAATCGACAGGTGCCCGAACTTGCGGCCGCGATCGACGCGTTCATCGCATGGAGCGAGCGCAGCGAGCGCCGCAGGCGGCGCACGCGCGAGCGTGCCTACGCGCAGGTGGTGCGCGCGTTGTCCGCGATGCTGCTCGCTCCATATTCACGCGCGCCTGGATCCGAGGAAATACCCGCGAGCGTCGAGCCCTGGGTGGAGCGCATCGTCGCGGGCGCGGCAAGTCCGTTCGAGGCGGCGCAGGCGCTGGCGAAGGACAGGCGCTTACAATGAAACTCCATATGCAAAGTGATATGACTCGCACTGCGGTGGACCGCAAGATCCTGGCTTCAGTCCGCAACTTCTACGCCGCCGGGCTGAACTACCGTTCCCATATCGATTGGGCAAACCGCGAGCGCGGCGGCGGCTACAAGATTCCCACCCAGGCCGACATCGGCTACCGCTCGAACAACGCGCTCATCTGCAGCGGCGAGGACATCGTGATTCCGAAGGACTCCACGGGGCCGATAGACTATGAAGGCGAACTGGTCGCCGTAATCGGAAAGAAAATCAAGAATGCGACGGAAGAAAATGCGCTCGACGGCGTCGCCGGCTATACGCTCGGCAACGACGTCAGCGAGCGCAGCTGGCAAAAGGGCGACCGCACGCTCTGGCGTGCGAAGAACAGCGATACCTTCAAGCCGATGGGACCGAGCATCGTCGGCGGCATCGACCCCATGGCGCTGCAAATCGACGTGCGCATCAACGGCAAGACGGTTTCCAGTTACAGCACCGCGGGCATGATTTTCGGCGTCGCCCACTACATCGCGAGGATGTCCCGCTACCTGACGCTGCATCCTGGCGACGTGATCTGGTTCGGCTGCGACGGCCCCACCGTGCCCGCGCTGCAGCCCGGCGATCTGGTCGAAGTCGTCAACGAGCATATCGGCGTTCTTGCCAACCGCGTGACGCGCGAAGGATGAAAGCTTCTTCCTATCCGTAGCGGCGAGGTCGAGTTTGTAATCCCGTCACGCCTTGTCGACGTTCCCCCGAACCCGTCCTGCCGCTTTCAACGAACCGAAGCCCTAGAGACCGCCGGAGGCATGCGCATGTCAGGCCAGCCTGGCCAGACCAGATGAAAAGCCATGCCGATCAGCCAATGAGGCCGGGCAGCCACGTAGCGATTGCGGGCAGAAAGAACACCAGCACCAGCACGACGATGCTGATCAGGAGGAAGGGCATCACCGCGCGAAAGATGTGCAGCATCGTGACCTGCGGCGGCGCCACGCCTTTCATGGTCATGAGCAGCAGCCCGTGCGGCGGCATCAGCAGCCCGAGCTGCATGCAGATCAGGAACATGACGCCGAACCAGACCAGGTCGACGCCCATCTGCTGCACCACCGGCATGAAGATCGGCAGCGTGATCATCATCATGCTGACCTGCTCGACGAACACGCCGAGGAAGATGAGGAACAGCATCATTCCGGCGATCACCGCGAGCGGCGGCAGGCCGAAGGCGGTGATCAGCTGCGCCAGGCCGTTGCTCGCGCCGGAGAACGACAGGATTTGCGAGAAGGTGGTGGCGCCGACGATGATGAACAGAATCATGCCGGAGATGCTGGCTGTGCCACGGAGACTTTGAATCAGATTTTTTACGGATAGGGATTTGTATAAAAAAGCCAAAACAATTGTCGCGAACGCGCCCAGAGCCGCGCATTCGGTCGGCGTGGCCCAGCCGGCGATCATCGCGCCCACCACGATGACGAAGATCGATACCAGGGGAATCACGTACTGCAGAAAGGGCTGGAAGCGCCGCCAGCCGTGGTACTCGTCGAAAGAGGTTTTCGGCGCGAGCTCCGGATTCATCCTGACCCGCATCACGATGTAGGCGATGAAAATCACCGAGAGGATCAGTCCCGGCACGATGCCGCCCACCAGCAGCTTGGAAATCGAGATGCCCGAAAGGCTGCCGAGCAGCACGGTGAGCGCGGAGGGCGGGATCAGCATGTCCACGGCGCCGATTGCCATGATCGGGCCGGTGGCGATGGTCGGGTGGTAGCCGCGCGAGAGCATCACCGGCAGCATCAGGCTGCCCAGCATGGCGGTGGTGGCGATGGTGGAGCCGGAGATCGCCGAGAACACCGTGCCCGCGACGACTGCGATCACGGCCAAGCGCCCCGGCACGTCGCGGATCAGGCGCTCCACGCCGTCGATCACCTTCACTGCAAGCCCTGTGTGGAACAGCACTTCGCCCATCAGGATGAAGAGCGGGATCGGCGTCAGTGCGAAGCTGGTCACCGACTGCACGCTGTTGCGCGCGAGCTGCATCATCCCGGCGTCGCCGCCGAGAAAGACTGCCGCGCCGATCAGGTTGATCGCGAGGAACGCGAACCCGACCGGCAGGCCGAGGAACATCAGCACGGTCGAGCCGCCGAGAAGGAGCCACGCCGCGGATTGCCAGGTCATGCCGCGCTGATCGCGTCGGTGCGCGGTCCGCGTTCGGCGGCATGGAGACGTTGCATCCGGAACAGAACCTCGATCGCGAGCAGCGCGAAAGTCGCAGGCAGCGGCGCAAGCAGCCACCACTCCGGTATCGACAGCACCTTGACCACCATGCCGTTGATGGCGTGGCTGGAGAGCACGGCCTTGACGCCGTAGTACGCGATCGTCACGCAGCACGAAAGCGCGATCACGTCGACCGCCCATTCGCAGTACCATGCCAGTCCGCGCGGGATGGCGCGCAGCAGGACGTCGATGCGGATGTGCATGCCCTGCCGCAGCAACCAGGGCGCGGTGAGCATGGTGATGAGGTAGAGCGCGTACTCGGTCACTTCATTGGCCCAGGACACCCCGAGCATGCCCGGCACGATGCGCACGTTCCGCAGCAACACGTCGGCGCAAATCACCAGCATCGTAAAGAGCAGCACGGCGCAGCCGGCGAGCGAGAGACCCGCCAGCAAGCGACCGTACTGCTCCGAGATACGCCGCACTATTTACTGAACAACTTCTGCATCTGCGGCCCATAGGTCGGGCTCGCCTTGATGAGGTTGGTCCAGGCGACGTCATAGGCCTTGTCGACGTACTGCTTGGTGGTCGCCGCGTCGAAGGTGATCGCCTGGATGCCGGCCTGCGCCTGCTTCTTGATGTCCTCCTCGTTGATCTTCTTCCAGGAGACGGCGCCCGCCTCATGGGCCACGACGTGGCGCATCAGCAGGTCCTTCTGCGCTTGGGAGAGCGACTTCCACTTGTCCAGATTCATCACCAGCGAAACTTCGGCGCTGTAGAAACCCGGATCGACGCGGAACTTGGTCTTCTCCTGCCAGTTGAAGTCGAAGATGCCGTTGATCGGCCAGCCGTAGCCGTCCACCACGCCGCGCTCGAGCGCGGTGTAGACCTCGCCCGGCGCGGTCTGCACCACAGTCGCGCCGATCGCCTGGAAGAAATCGCGGTACACCGGCGTGATGCGGATCTTGAGGCCGGTCAGGTCGGGTTTATCGATCTTCTTGGTGAGGTAGAGGTGGAACGGCGTGTAGTCGATGACGCGGCCGAGGTACTGCATGTTGGCTTTCTCGTTCCAGATCTTGTTGATCAGGTCGGTGGCGCCGTTCCTGCGCAATTCCGGCGCCGGCAGCTGGGTCAGCTTGAGCGCATCGGCCTCGGGCATGATGTTGGTGTAGAACGCGCCCGTGCTCATGCCGATGTCGACGACCCCGGTGCGCACCGCGTTGCCGACCTCGAACGGCGGCATCGCTTTCGGGCCGCCGATGAAGTTGATCTGCAGCACGCCCTTGCCCTCGGCATTGAG
>Ga0315281_10003138_pt1 | contig 24292 bp, 20 predicted proteins | sample YL17G07_0_MG_FD_204540 | JGI IMG/M metagenome (GOLD analysis project Ga0315281, IMG submission 204540) | Sediment microbial communities from Yellowstone Lake, YNP, Wyoming, USA - YL17G07_0 | ecosystem: Environmental > Aquatic > Freshwater > Lake > Sediment | place: USA: Wyoming | collected... | reverse complement strand
GGCCTGATCGTCTTCTGGGAGGGCCTCAAGTTCATCGGCGGCGACCCCTGGCGGTACTTCGGCCTGGAGTGGCGCCCGCCGCTCAAGATCACGACCGTCAACGACCAGAGCCTGCCGCACCTGTGGGACATCGTGGGCACGATGATCGGCCCATACCGGCGCAACGCCGACCAGTCGCTTTTCGTCTACCTGGTCCTCAAGGCGCTCTACACCTGGCGCGAGGCGGCGATCGGCTTCGTGCTCGGCGGGCTGCTTGGCATCAGCCTGGCAGCCGCCTTCGTCCATTCACAGCTGCTGGAGCGTGCCTTCGTGCCATACGTGGTGGCCAGCCAGACGATCCCCATCGTGGCCCTGGCGCCGATGATCGTCTTCTTCTTTGGCAACAACGTGATGAGCGTGGTGATCATCGCCACGTACCTGACCTTCTTCCCGGTGACGATCGCCATGATCCGCGGGCTGCGCTCACCCGATCCGCGGGCGCTGGAATTGATGCGCTCGTACGCGGCGTCGCGGCGCACTGTCCTGTGGAAGCTGCGGTTGCCGGCCTCGCTCCCCTACCTGTTCACGGCGCTGAAGATCACCGCCACCGCCAGCATCGTGGGGGCGATCATCGGCGAGGGGCCGGGCGCGATCCAGAACGGTCTTGGCTGGTCGATCATCGAGTTCAACCAGCAGTACGTCACCAACCCCGCGAAGTTATGGGGCGCGATCTTCGTGGCCTCCCTGCTCGGAGTCAGCTTCTATGCCCTGGTGCGGCTGGTTGAGCTGCGCGTCCTGCGTGGCCGCCCGGAGGCGACCGCCGGATGACGCACGACCAGGCGACCGATCCGACCGTCGTCCGGCTCACCGGGCTGGAGAAGATCTTCGCGCTGCCGAGCGGCGAGGCGATGACCGCGGTGACAGGGATTGACCTGGAGCTGCGACGCGGAGAGTTCGTGTCGCTCATCGGTCCATCCGGCTGCGGCAAGTCGACCTTGCTGCGACTGATCGGCGACCTGACCCAGCCGTCCGCCGGCTCCGTCAGCGTGAATGGCAAGGCGGCACAGCAGGCGCGTGTCGACCGCGACTACGGGATGGTCTTCCAGGCCCCGGTCCTTTTCGACTGGCGAACTGTCGAGGAGAACGTGCGCCTGCCGCTGGAGCTGACCGGGCAGGACCGCGCCGCGCGCGACGCCCGGGTTCGGGAGATGCTCGACCTGGTGGAGCTGACCGACTTCGCAAAGCACCATCCGTACCAGCTGTCGGGTGGGATGCAGCAACGGGTGGCGATCGCCCGGGCGCTCACCTTCTCCCCTTCGATCCTACTCATGGACGAGCCGTTCGGGGCGCTCGACGAGATGACCCGCGAGCGGATGAACTCCGAGGTGCTGCGCATCTGGGAGCAGACCGGGATCACCGTCGTCTTTGTCACGCACTCGATCCCCGAGGCCGTCTTCCTCTCCAGCCGGGTGGTGGTGATGAGCGCACGGCCGGGCCGCATCACGCGGGTGGTGGAGATCGACCTGCCGCGCCCGCGCGGCGTAGAGACGCGTGAGAGCCGCCGCTACTTCGAGATGGTGACCGAGGTGCGCGAGGCGCTGCGCGGCGGCGAGGGGCGCCGCGACGAGACGCTCGCCTCCCTGGAGCGGGCCGAGGCAGAGGGGCTGATCGGGTGAGGAGGGAGCGGGATCGACTCGTTCGCTACCTGCCGGCGATCATCGTCTTCGTGGCGGGCATCTCCATCTGGGAGGCGGCCATCCGCGGCCTGGGGGTCCGCGCCTTCATCCTGCCGGCGCCTTCATCGATCGTGCACGCCCTGTTCGAGAACTGGCAGAGCGGATACCAGATCTTCCCCGCGGCGCAGGTCACCCTGCAGGAGGCTGGGGGCGGTTTGATCGCCGGGGCGCTGCTTGGCCTGGTGATCGCGTTCGCCGTGGCCCGCTTCCCCTCGGCTCGCGACATCGTGCTGCCCATCGGCATCGCGGTCAACGCCATCCCGATCGTGGCCTTCGCACCGATCGCCAACCATTGGTTCGGATCGCAGAGCGCCTACTCGAAAATGGCCATCTCGGCGGCCCTGGTCTTCTTCCCCATTATGATCAACGTGCTGCGTGGCCTCACCCAGGTCGACGCATCGGCCCTCGAGCTGATGCGCTCGTACGCCGCCAGTGATGGGGCCGTTCTGCGCAAGGTGCGGATCCCGAATGCGCTCCCGTTCTTCCTGACTGGCCTCAAGATCGGGACCACGCTGAGCCTCATCGGCGCAGTGGTCGGTGAGTACTTTGGCGGCCTGAACGTTGCGCTCGGTCGAGTGGTGGTCGAGAGCGCGAGCACGCTCTCTTTCGAGGTCACCTGGGCCGCCATCGTGGTCGTGTCGGTGACCGGCATCGCGATGTACCTGGTCGTGGTGGCGGCCGAGCGCGCGCTGATTCCCTGGCATCCATCTGTTCGCGGCGAGCGTGTGGCGTGATACGGCAAAGACTGGCCAGCGGCCGCCCCCGCCCGTAGAATCACGCAATCGCGGAGGGTGGCCCGCCCCCGGGCCGACATTGAAGTCGAGGAGTCGAGATGAAGGCATTCCGGATCGGTATGGTGCTCATGCTGGGCACCGCAGTGATACTCGCCGCATGTACCGCCACGCCAAAGGTACGACTGCAGCTGCAGTGGTTCCCGCAGGCGCAGTTCGCCGGCTACTACGCGGCCGAGGCGCTCGGCTACTACAAGGACGAGGGCCTCGAGGTCGAGATTGTCCCAGGCAGCGCTGAGATCGCGCCGCAGACGGTCGGATCCGCGCCGAACGGCCCGGAGTTCACGCTTGCGTGGGTGCCGAAGGTGCTTCAGGCGCGCGAGAGCGAGGCCGGGTCGGATCTGGTGAATATCGCCCAGATCTTCCAGCGAGCCGGCACCCTGTCGGTCTCCTGGAAGGCAAGCAAGATCACTTCGCCTGCCGATTTCAAGGGAAAGAAGGTTGGGGCGTGGGGCTTCGGCAATGAGCTCGAAGTGCTGGCATCCGCGACCAAGGCAGGCCTCGTGGACGGGACCGATTTCACCCGCGTCACCCAGGGCTTCAGCATGGACGAACTGATCGCCGCATTTGACGGCTGCGCCGCGGCCGATACCGACTGCGTCGACGTCGCCGAGGCGATGATCTACAACGAGTACGCGCAGCTGCTGGAGGCCACCAATCCCGACACCGGCAAGCTGTTCCAGCCGTCGGACCTCAACGTGATCGACTACAACGAGGTCGGGACCGCCATGCTGCAGGACGCCGTCTGGGCGCGTGCTTCGTGGCTTGCCGAGGGTTCCAACTCGGACACCGCGGTCAAGTTCCTGCGGGCATCGTTCAAAGGCTGGATCTACTGCCGTGACAACCCGGCCGCCTGCGAGAAGTTCGTGGTCGATGCCGGCAGCACGCTCGGTGCCGGCCACCAGAAGTGGATGATGAACGAGATCAATGCGCTGATCTGGCCGTCGCCCGATGGGATCGGCATGTTGAGCGCAGACGCCTGGGCCCAGACGGTCGACACGGCGCTCGAGGCCGGCATCATCACTGCCGCACCGTCGGACGCCTCCTTCCGGACCGACCTCGCGACGAAGGCCCTCGAAGGGTTGGCTGACGCGACCGGCACGGACTTCGTCAAGGCAACGGTAGCGATCACGCCAAAGGGCGAGTAACCGCTCGCTTCCGCCAGTGGCGAAATGAGGCCCCCTCCGTCCGCGGAGGGGGCCTCTCCTATCCCCCCGATTCCGGCGAGCGCCCGGTGCGCCTGGGGGAGCCCCCGAGGCGTGCCGGGTGTCCGCGCGCGCCCCGTGTCGCCGCGCGCGGCTCATGTCGCCGACAGAGGACCTATCGGCCATTCAGTCGCCGGCCCGTCGCGAGGCGGCTTCATCTGAGCCCCTGACGCCGCTCTCGTGACGCGCCGCGGTGACAAACGGCCCGCAACCAGCCGATGGGACTCCCAGGCGACGCAACCCGCCGCGCCTCAGGATCGCCCCTCGCCCTACCCGACGGAACGCCCGAAACCTGGCGCGATCCCCGGCTCCGCGCGCCGCACCAGCGGCCCCATCAGCGGCGGCACGATCAGTGCGGTGATCACCACCATGCCGACGATTACCGCGTAGAGCGTCGCGTCGAAGGCTCCGGCCGTGAGCGCGAGGCCGGCCACGATGATCTCCACCTCGCCCCGCGGCACCATCCCCCAGGCGATCAGCGTGGCTCGCCGCCGCCCGGAACGGATGGCGCCCAGGAATGAGCCGGCGAACTTGGCGCCGATGGCCAGTAGGGTGATCCCGGCCAGCAGGCCGAGCGTGCCGAGGCCGCCGAACGCGGCGGGGTCCACCTGGGCGCCGACAAAGCCGAAGAAAAACGGGGTGAAGAAGGCGGCGACCGGCGCGGTCTCGGTCTCGAGCGCCTCGCGCTCGCTCGACTCGCCGACCACCATGCCGGCCAGGAAGGCGCCGATGATGGCGGCCAGCCCGATCTGCGCGGCCAGCGCAGCAAGGCCGAGCATCAGGATCATGCCGGGCAGGAAGGGCGTCTCCGCGAAGCGCGGATCGGTCAGGAGCGAGCGACGCCGGCGCAGGATTCCGGTGCCGCCGACCACCACGATGCCGATGAAGGCCGCGGCCAGGGCCAGCAGCAGGGCCACCCGCCCGAGACTGACGTCGCCGGCCGACAGGCCAACCGCGACCGCCACGATCAGCATGGCCAGCACGTCGTCGATCACCGCGGCACCCAGGATCACGCGCCCCGAAGTGGTGGCCAGCACGCCGAACGAGCGCAGCGCGCCGCTGGTGATGCCCACCGAGGTGGCGGTCAGCGAGGCGGCCAGGAAGATGCGGCCCTCGAACGTCAGGTCGAGCGCGCCACCGACCAGGTAGCCACCCACGAAGGGCAGCACAACGCCCAGCAGCGCAACCGCCAGCGCCGTTCCGCCCACGCGCGCGACCTCGCCGATCCGGGTGTGGATCCCGACCTCGAAGAGGAGCAGGACCGCGCCGATCTCGGCGAACAGCGACGTCTCCGGGGTGATCTGGTACCAGCCCAGCACCGCGGGACCGACCAGCACGCCGCCCAGGATCTCGCCAACCAGCGCCGGCTGCCCGAGTCGCTTGAAGAGCTCATCTCCCAGCTTGGTGGCCAGCAGCAGCACGAAGAGCTGGAAGAGAACCTCCGACAGATGGTCCATACCGCTCCACTCCGACCCTGCCTGAAACGAAAAAAGGAGACCGCGCAGCGATTCGCAGTCTCCACCTCAGGGACCGGCGATACGGGCCCGGTCCCAGGCCCTCGACCGCTCGTGGCGGCGCCCCGAGTCTAATGGCCGCCAAGCCCCGCCGACAAGCCCCCGTGCTACCCTTGCCCCCCGCCCGGAGGTCTGTGACCTGACGTCTTCATCCCTCGACGCGAAGGGGCTCCGCGAGGTCCGCCGGGTCGGCAGCGCAGACCTGATGGTGGGCATCCCCAGCTTCGGAAACGCCGACACCATCGGCTACGTGGTCCGCGCCGCCACGGCCGGAATGGTCCAGTACTTCCCCGATCTCAAGCCGATCCTGGTCAACTCCGACGGCGGTTCGCCCGATGACACGCCGCACGTGGCGGTCAGCACCGAGAGCCCGGAGTACATCGAGCGGATCATCCTGGTCAGCCCGCGCCACAAGCTCCAGCGCGTCAGCGTCACCTACCAGGGGATCAGTGGCAAGGGGTCCGCCGTGCGCGCCCTGTTCGAGGTGGCCGCCGAGCTGAAGGTGAAGGCCATGGTGATGGTCGACTCGGACCTGCGCAGCATCGTCCCCGAATGGGTGGAGCTGCTGGCCGGACCGATCCTCAAGGGCGGCTACGACTTCGTCACCCCCATGTATGCGCGCCACAAGTACGACGGCACCATCACCAACAACATCGCCTACCCGCTCACACGGGCGCTGTACGGCACGCGCATTCGACAGCCGATCGGCGGCGACTTCGGCGTGAGCGGCGACCTGGTGCAGCGCTACCTGGAGCTGGACACCTTCGACGAGCTGACTGCCCGTTTCGGGATCGACATCTGGATGACCCACTCGGCGCTCAACGAAGGGTTCGCGGCCTGCCAGGCACGCCTCGGCGCCAAGATCCACGACGCGAAGGACCCCGCTTCCGACCTGGGGCCGATGTTTCGCCAGGTGGTCGGCACGCTCTTCCGGCTGGCCGGTCACTACCAGGACCGATGGCTCCGGGTGCGCGGCTCGCACGCGATCCCCGAGTACGGCTTCGAGCGGGTGGTGGCCCCCGAAGAAGTCAGGGTCAACCACGCCAAGCTGATCGACATCTTCGAAGCCGCCCGCCCGACCCACCGCGAGACATGGATCGAGATGCTGGCCCCTGAGCAGCTCGAGCGCGTGATGGGCGTCGATTGCGACGTGCCGGCCACCTTTCATTTCCCGGCCGAGCTGTGGATCCGCTGCCTGTACGACGCGCTGGTCGCCTTCCACCGCGCCGGGGTGGACCAGGAACGCCTGCTCGCCGCCCTGACGCCGCTCTACTTCGCGCGGACCGCGGGCTTCATCGCCGAGACCGCCGACATGACGACCGATCAGGCCGAACGGGTGATCGAGGCCCAGGCGCTCGCCTTCGAGGACCTGAAACCGTACCTCGTCACCCGCTGGAGCGGAGCCTGATGGCCACCCGCCGCAGCCCGTACCGGATCCTGCTGCCACTGGCCAACCCGCGCACGGCGCGGGACCTGGTGCGCATCGGGGCGGGGATCCGGGGCGGACGCTCGACCGAGATCACCGCGCTGGGGATCGTGGAGGTCCCGGAGGCGGTCTCCCTGTCGCAGGGCGCCATCCAGGCACGCACTTCGCGTCGGCTGCTGCAGCGCGTGCTGGCCTTCGGCGACGAGGAGGGGGTGGAGATGCGCACCAGGGTGCGGATCGGGCGGCGGGCGGCCGACGGCGTCATCGAGGCGGTCGGCGAGGAGGGCACCGACCTGGTGATCTTCGGCTGGGGCGGCCCTGTCACGCGTGGCGCCTCGGCGACTGAGCCCTCCGACGACGGCGCCGCCGATCCCCCGGTCTTCTCTCCGACCATCGACGCTGTGGTGCGCGAGTCGCCCTGCGATATCGCGGTGGTCAAGCAAAGGGGTGTTGAGCACGTGCGCTCGATCCTGGTCCCGGTTCGCGGCGGCCCGCACGCCGAGCTGGCGATGCGCGTCTCGCGGGACCTGGCCAGGCGCTTTGGGGCGAAGATCATGGTCCTGCACGTGGTGCCGGTGGGAATCGGCGACCGCGCTCGCGGACGCCAGCAGGTGGCGCTCGACGCCTTCATCGAGCAGCACGGCGGCGGCCGGCGGCTGAGCGGCAGGCTGGTCGAGGCGGCATCGGTCAGACGAGCCATCATCAGAGAGGCGTCGCAGCACGACCTGGTGGTGATGGGCGCATCGGCCCAGCCCTCGAACGCGACGCCGGATGGGCGCTTCCTGTTTGGGATCGTGGCCGAGGCGGTCGCGACGCGGGCCAAGCCGACTGTGATCGTGGTCAAGACCAAGCGAAGCCCCGACAGCGCCACCTTCGACCAGCTGCGCTCGGCAGAAGGAACGCTGGCCGCCGCCGACGCGTACGTCGAGCGCAGCCGCTCGCTGCCGATCATGGTCGACCGCTGGTTCGCCGAGAACACCTTCCACGGGCGCGAGTTCCGCGACATCGCGAAGCTGGTCGAGCTCAAGGAGCGCCAGGGCCTGACCATCAGCGTCGGGCTGCCGGCGCTCAACGAGGAGCAGACCATCGGCCAGGTGATCCGGCGCATCAAGGGTCCACTGATGGATCGCGTGCCCCTCATCGACCAGCTGGTGGTGATCGACTCGGACTCGACCGATCGGACCGCGCAGATCGCCGCCGAGCTGGGGGTGCCGGTCTTCAACCACAAGGAGATCCTGCCCGAGGTCGGCTCAGAGACCGGCAAGGGCGAAGCACTGTGGAAGAGCCTCCACGTGCTCGACGGCGAGATCGTGGCCTGGATCGACACCGATATCCGCAACATCGGGCCGCGCTTCGTGTCGGGCCTGCTCGGCCCGCTGCTGCGGGAGCCGCGCATCCAGTACGTCAAGGGCTTCTACCAGCGGCCGATCAAGGAGGGGGACAAGCTCGTCGCCGAGGGCGGCGGGCGGGTCACCGAGCTGATGGCGCGACCGCTCATCAACCTCTTCTTCCCCGAGCTGTCGGGGATGATCCAGCCGCTTTCCGGTGAATACGCCGGGCGTCGGGCGCTCCTCGAATCGGTCTCGTTCTTCACCGGCTACGCCGTCGAGATCGGGCTGCTGGCCGACATCCTCGAGACGGTGGGTCTCGCCGGCATCGGCCAGGTGGACCTCGAGCGCCGGGTCCACCGCAACCAGTCGCTCACCAACCTGTCGCAGATGTCGTACGTGATCCTGCTGGCGGCCATCCGCAAGCTCGAGGAGCGGCATCGCATCGAGCTGCTGACCGAGGTCGGGCGCGGCATGAAGCTGATCAACCGGGGGCCGGACCAATTCAACCTGGAGGTGCGCGAGATCGGCGATGAGCTTCGGCCGCCGATCAACACGGTGCCAGCCTACCTCGAGCGCCGCCGGCAGCTCCTGGGCCGATGAGCACGGCCGCGCTCCGCGTGGTACTGGCGCCTGACTCGTTCGGCGGGGCCCTCGACTCGGTGGCGGTGACCGATGCGATCGCCGTCGGCTGGCTGCGCGCTCGCCTCGACGACGTGGTCGTGCGAGCCCCGATGTCCGATGGCGGCGAGGGCACGCTGGCGGCCGTGGCGGCCGCGCTCGGCGAGCTCTGCGCGCGCCGCTCGCTGCGCACCGTTGACCCGCTGGGCCGGCCGGTCACCGCCGACTGGCTGCTGCTCGACCAGGGCCGCAGCGCCTTCATCGAGATGGCGACGGCCTCGGGGCTGGCCCTTCTGACGCCTGCCGAGCGGGGGCCCGCCTCCATCCGCGGGGCGTCGACCCGCGGCACCGGTGAGCTGATTCGCGCCGCACTGGACGCCGGGGTGCAGCGCATCACGCTCGGGCTGGGCGGGTCGGCCACCAATGACGGTGGCGCTGGCCTGCTCGTCGCGCTCGGGTTGCGCTTCCTCGACGCCGATGGCGAGGAGCTTCCGCCCGGCGGGGCCGCCCTGGCGCATCTCGCACGGGTCGACGCGGCCGGGCTGGACTTTCGGCTGGCAACGGTTGAGCTGGTGGTCGCCTCGGACGTGACCAACCCGCTGTGCGGACCGTTCGGCGCCTCGGCGGTCTACGGGCCGCAGAAGGGCGCAGATCCCGCTTCCGTCCAGGAACTGGATGCGGCCCTCGCCGTGTTCGGACGGGTGCTTGAGACGACGACCGGGCGCGAGGTGGTTGACATTTCCGGGGCGGGCGCGGCCGGTGGCACCACCGCGGGACTGCTCGCCTTCACCCAGGCCGTGGTGCGGTCGGGCGTCGAGGTGGTGGCGGAGCTGATCCGCCTCGGGGAGATGCTGATCGGCGCTGATCTGGTGATCACCGGCGAAGGTCGCGCCGACGAGCAGACCCTGGCCGGCAAGGCGGCGATGGGGGTCGCCACGCTGGCCCGTCATGCGGGCGCCGCTGTCGTGCTGCTGTGCGGGGCTCTGGGGCCTGGAGCCGCCGCTCTCGAGGCATCTGGCCTGTTCGACCTCATCCAGCCGATCATCGACCGGCCGCTGAGCCTCGAGGAGGCGATGGCCGACACTGATCGGCTCCTCACCAACGCGGCGGAGCGACTGGCCCGCGCCGTCTCCATCGGCGAGCGGGGTTAACTCCAGGCTTCGTCGATCCGTTCCACCAGCTCGTCGAGCGAGTCCACCACGAGGGCGGGAGCCGCTCCCTGCGGAAGCTGCTGGATGAGCCCCCACGGACCACGGCGGATCCAGACGGCGCGCATGCCGGCCTCGATGGCCGGCATCACGTCGTTGTCGACACGGTCACCGACGTAGGCCACCTCGCCGGACGGTGGTGACCCGACCAGCTCCAGGGCCCGTGCGAAGAACTCCGGGGCAGGCTTGGAGATCTCCATCTCTGCGCTCATGGCGATCACCTCGGCCTCGACCCCCAGGGCGCGCAGCTCGGCGCTGCGCTGGGCGGGCTGGTTGGCGATCACCGCCAGCCGATAGCCGCGGCCCCGGAGAGCGTCCATGGAACGGAGGGCGTCGGGATAGAGGTCGATCGGCTTGAAACCGCCGTATTCGCCCTCCACCGAGGCTGCCCACTCCCGCCAGTTGGCGATGCCGAAACGGCCGAAGACGTCGAGGTACTGTCCTCCCCGCGCGATCTCCGCCCCGAGCACCGCCATGAAGGTCAGGCGCGGGATGCCCAGGTGATCGGCCCAGGTGGACCACACCCTGGTCTCATCGATCAGCGTCTCGCCGACATCGAGGATCACCCAGCGGGTCACGACCGCGCTCCCCTCGGCCGGTTACCACCCATGGTTGTGGTACGGCACCGGAAGGCGGGCACGCGCACCCCTGCACAACCATGCGTGGTGCCACGACACGTGGCAGGGCTCATCGGTGCTGTTGTACCACTCACGGTTGTATGCGAGGCGCCGAAGGGCTACGCGTTCTTGACGCCGGAGACGAGCGCCTGGACCGACTTCTTGGCGTCGCCGAAGAGCATGGCGGTCTTCGGATCGGAGTAGAGCGGGTTGGCGATGCCGGCGAATCCGGCCGCCATCGAACGCTTGAGGACCACCACGTTGTGAGCCTGGTCAACGTTGAGGATCGGCATGCCGTAGATCGGGGAGGCGGTGTCGGTGCGAGCGCCCGGGTTGGTGACATCGTTGGCGCCGATCACCAGGGCCACATCGGCGTTCGCGAAGTCGTCGTTGATCTCGTCCATCTCCTTGAGCCGGTCGTAGGGGACGTTTGCCTCGGCCAGCAGCACGTTCATGTGGCCCGGCATGCGCCCCGCGACCGGGTGGATCGCGAACTCGACCTCTACGCCGCGCGCAATCAGCAGGTCCATCAGCTCGCGGACTGGCCCCTGGGCCTGGGCGACCGCCATCCCGTAGCCGGGCACGATGATCACCTTCTTGCCGTAGGCCATCAGCACCGCGGCGTCATCGGCGCTGATCTCGCGCGCGGTCTGCTCGCCGGCAGCCCCTGCCACCACCACCCCACCGCCGGTGCCGAAGGCGCCGAACAGGACGTTGAAGATGGAGCGGTTCATGGCGGTGCACATCAGCTGGGTCAGGATCGCGCCCGATGCACCCACCAGCGTGCCGGCGATCAGCAATGCGTAGTTGCCCAGCACGAACCCGGTGGCGGCCACCGCGATCCCGGTGTAGCTGTTGAGAAGGCTGATCACCACCGGCATGTCGGCGCCGCCGATAGGCATCACCAGCGCCACCCCGAGCACGAGGGCGATGGCCACGAAGAGCAGGAAGAGCGGCACGCTGTTGGTCAGCAGCGTCAGCACAACGCCCAGGGCCAGGATCGAGCCCAGGAGCAGGCCCGCCACCAGGCGGGACCCCGGGTAGGTGACCGGGCGCCCGGGGATCAAGCCCTGCAGCTTGCCGAAGGCGACCACCGACCCGGTCAGGCTCACGCCACCGATGACGGCCCCCAGCAGGGTGGCGATCACCGGGATGGCGGGCAGCAGGTCACCGGACGCGGCGTGGCCGGCCGACAGCAGGAACTCGGAGAGGGCCACCACCGCGGCGGCGCCACCGCCGGCTCCGTTGAAGATGGCGACCATCTGCGGCATGGCGGTCATCGGAACGCGGCGTGCCCCGAGCACCCCGGCCACCGTCCCGACCAGGCCGGCGGCGGCCACGATCCACCAGTGCTCGAGCATGCCATCGGTGCGCACCAGGGTCCAGACCACCACCAGCGCCATCCCCGCCGCACCGAGTTGGTTGCCGGTGCGTGCCGTCTTCGGCGAGGCGAGGAATTTGAGCGCCAGGATGAAGGAGACCGATGCGACCAGGTAGACGCCGAAGGTGAGCATCTCGAGGGTGCTCATGGCTTGCCCTCGGGCTTGCGCTTGAACATCTCCAGCATCCGGTCAGTGACCACGAAGCCGCCGACCACGTTGACGGTGCCAAGCACCACTCCGATCAGCGCCAGGGCGATGCGCAGCGGGTCGTCGGCGGTGGCAGCCACCAGCATGGCGCCCACCACGATCACGCCGTGGACGGCGTTCGCGCCGGACATCAGCGGGGTGTGCAGCATGGTCGGCACCTTGCTGACCACCTCGTAGCCGACGAAGCCGGTCAGCACCAGGATCACCAGCGCGTCGATCAGGGCGCGCGGGTCGAGCGCCTCGGTCATGCCACCGCTCCGGGCTCGATCCCCAGCGCAGTGGCGGTCGCCTCGTGGACGACCTTGCCGCCGTGCGTGATGGTGGCGCCACGCGTGATCTCGTCGCTTAGGTCCAGGTTCAGGTCGCCATCCTTGAGCAGGTGCTTGACCAGGGTCTGGATGTTCCTGGCGTACATCGCGGTGGCACTGCCGGGCATCATGGCCGGCAGGTTGGTGAAGCCGATGATCAGCACGCCGTGCTTGACGACCTCCTTGCCAGCCTCCGTCCCTTCCACGTTGCCGCCCATCTCGGCCGCCATGTCCACGATGACACTGCCCGGCTTCATCGATGCAACCATCGCGTCGGTGATCAGGCGCGGGGCGGGGCGCCCGGGGATGAGCGCAGTGGTGATCACGAAATCGGCCTCCTTGACGCGCTCGGCGATCAGCGCGGCCTGGCGAGCCTTGTAGTCATCGCTCATCTCGCGGGCGTAGCCGCCGGAGGTCTCGGCGTTGGCCTTCTCTTCCTCGGTCATCTCGACCTCGATGAACGTGGCGCCCAGGCTCTCCACCTGTTCCTTGACGACCGGTCGCACATCGGTGGCTTCGACCACCGCGCCAAGGCGGCGGGCCGTGCCGATCGCCATCAGGCCCGCCACGCCAGCGCCCATGATGATCCCGCGCGCGGGGCGGACGGTGCCTGCCGCAGTGGTCAGCAGCGGCATGAACTTGGGCAGCCGATCGGCCGCCAGCAGGACCGCCTTATAGCCGCCGACGGTTGCCTGGCTGGAGAGGGTGTCCATGCTCTGCGCCCGCGTGATGCGGGGAATGGCATCCATGCTGATGGCGGTGGCGCCGCTGGCCGCCAATCGCTCCGCGAGTTGCGGATTGGCCAGCGTCCCGAGCGTGCCGATGAGGACCATGCCGGGCCGCAGCATGCTGATCTCCTCGTCCGAGGGCCGGCCAACGCGCAGCAGCATGTCGGCCGCTCCGTAGGCGGCCGGGGCGTCCGGCACGATGGTCGCGCCGACAGCCGCGTAATCGGCGTCCAGGATCGATGACGCCTCACCAGCACCGGCCTGGATCAGCACCTCGACCCCTTCGGCGATCAAGGCTGCGGCGGCCTGTGGGGTGAGGGCGACCCGGGTTTCACCGGGCGCGGTCTCGCGTGGGACAGCGATCTTCATGAGGCGGTTCCTGTGGGCTGACACGGCAGAACCGCCGCAGCGGGTGCGCGTGGCGGTTCGGGAGGCGAAGTGTAGCAGAGGGTTGAGCGCGGCCGCGACCCCGCCTCCATCGCTGCGCTCGCCCGGCTGGGCCTCGCGCGGGCCTCGCGTCGTAGTAGATTGCGCCACATGCATTCCGCACCGGTGAGCACGCCAGAAGCCGTCATCGCCACGCAGGCGCTGACCAAGCACTACGGGAAGGTGCAGGCCCTGGTCGATCTGACGCTCGACGTTCGGGCAGGTGAGATCTTCGGCTTCCTGGGTCCCAACGGCTCCGGCAAGTCGACCCTGATCCGCACCCTGCTGGGCTTCCTGCATCCGACCGCCGGTTCGGCCACCGTGCTCGGGTTGGATATCGCGGCCGACTCGGTCCAGATCCGGGCGCGGACCGGCTATCTTCCCGGCGGCATCGTGCTGTATGACTCGCTGAGCGGCGCCGGCGTCCTGGACTTCCTGTCTGACCTCCAGGACTCTCCGCCGGTGCGCCGCGAGGAGCTGTGCGAGAAGCTGCAGATGCCGCCCAGCGTGCTGCGCCGCAAGGTCCGTGACTATTCGCGAGGCATGCGCCAGAAGATCGGTGTCATCCAGGCGCTGCAGCACGACCCCGAGCTGGCGATCCTCGACGAGCCGACCGAAGGCCTCGACCCGCTGATGCAGCAGGCCTTCTACGGGATCATGGATGAGCTCCGCGCGCAGGGCCGGACGGTCTTCTTCTCCAGCCACGTGCTGTCGGAGGTCGAGCGCATCTGCGATCGGGTGGCCATCATCCGGGCAGGGCAGCTGATGGCCCTCCAGCACGTAAGCGAGCTGCTCGACCGAAGGAAGCGCAAGGTGGAACTGCGCTGGCGGGGGACGGCGCCAGACCTGTCGACGATCCCTGGCCTGGCGGACGTGGTGGTCAACGGGGACCGCATGCGGGCAACGCTGCTCGGCGAAGTTGCTCCCTTCGTGCGGGCCATCGCGTCGCCGTCGCTCGAGGACCTCACCATCGAGCCGGCACGTCTCGAAGAGGCATTCCTGGAGTACTACGCCGGCGACGACGCCAGCGAGGAAGTGCGCGGATGAACCTGCGATTGCTCGTCCAGACCTTGCGCTGGAACCGCGTCCGTCTGCTGGCGGTGGTGATCGCCGCCTTTGGCTGGGGCGCGCTGATCCCCATCATCTACGTCAACTTCTCCGCCGCCTTCAAGGAACTTGCCAACTCGGGCGCCTTCCCGAAAGAGCTCATGAACTTTGGATCGGGGAGCCTCTTCACCCTGCCGGGCGCGCTGACGCTTGGGCTGCAGCACCCCCTTGCGATCGCGTTCGTGGGGATGTTCGCGGTCGGCTCGACCGCCGGGGCGGTGGCGGGCGCGCGCGAGCGCGGGACGCTCGAAGTGCTCCTGTCGCGTCCACTCTCGCGGCGGACCGTCTACCTGACCCTGGGCGGCGCCTCGGTGATCCTGGTCGGCGTGGTGATGGCTGCCCTGCTCGGCGGCCAATTGGCCGGGATGGCGATCCAGGGCGTGACCGGCGAGGTCGACCTCTGGCAGTTGCCGCTCGTCTTCGCCAACGGGCTCCTCCTGTGGTGCGCCTTCGCGGCCTTCGGCATGGCCGCATCGGTGACCTTCGATCGCGGTGCGCCGGCCATGGGCCTGACCATGGCATACGTGCTGATCAATTACTTCCTCGAGATCCTGGGCAGCCTGTGGCGCGACGTGGACTGGAGTCAGCAGTACTCGCTCTTCCACCATTTCAACCCGGGCAAGATCCTTACCGGTACGGCCGACGCGTTCGACTTCGTGCTCCTGGCGCTGGCGACCCTGGTGCCGGTGATCTATGCGTTGATCGTCTTCCCTCGGCGGGACCTGGCCGCCCCGAGCTGATCCGGGGCGTCTACGCCCGGCCGAGCGCGAGTTCCGTCGCCTCGTGAATGGTGAGCCGCTGGCCTTCGGCGAAGGCCGCCGCCAGCTCCGGATCGCTCGTCAAGGAGGTCGGATAGAAGCCGGCGAACTCGCGGTTCATCTTGGCCAGGCCGGTGCCCGTACTCGCCTCGATGGCGGAGGAATAGCCGGCCAGCCGGACCGCGCCATCCACGTCGCCTTCGGTCCAGCAGAGGGCAGCAAACGCGTCGAAGATGAGCGCGTAGCCAGACTTGTCCTCGATCTCGGTGAAGAGCGGCAGCGCCTCCACCAGCGCCTCACGGGTGATTGCAGGGTCGATGGTCAGGTTGCCTATGGCGATGATGTACAGGGACCAGCCGATCATGAACCGATCGCCGACGCGACGGAAGATGTCCAGCGCCTCGCGAGCGACGTTCAACGCTTCAGCAAAATCGGCGAAGAAGTAGTGCGCGCCGGCCAGGCCCCACAAGGCTCTGCCGATTCCTGCCTCGTCTCCCAGCCGGCGGTAGATCTCTACGGCTTCCTCTGCGAGCGCACGCGCCTGAACCTGGTCCTCGCGCTCGAAGGCAAGGGTGAAGCCCACGTTGTAGATGGCATTCGCAATGCGCGATTCGTCGCCAGAGGCCCGGGCGAGCTCCACCGCCTCTCCATACCAGCCGCGGGCTGGCACCAGGTCGGCCTGCCAGTAGGCGATCCCGCCGGCCGCTTCGAGGGCTGCGGCTCGCAGATCGGGACTATCGGTGGTGCCGGGCAGAGCCAGCACCCGCTCGGCCTGCTCGCGCCCCTCGGCCAGGTAGCCGCGCATCTGCCAGAAGCGCCAACAGGCCGCAAGGACGCGCATCGCCATGTCTGCGTGCTCGTGCGCCACCGCGCGTGACAGCGCGGCGCGGATGTTGTCGTGCTCGCGCTCGTATCGGTCCAGGATCGCCTTCTGATCCGGGCCAAAGACCGATGCGGCTCCCGCCTCCACCAGGGCCAGCACCCACTCCGCATGCCGGTTCGCGAGCTCTTCGGTCTCCCCCCGCTCCCCGAGCTTCTCGGTCGCGTATTCGCGAATCGTGCTGAGCATGCGGAAGCGCGGCTCACCGTCGGGTTCGCTCTCCTGCCGCACCAGGCTCTTGTCGACGAGGGAGGCGATGGCGTCGAGCGCGTCAGCGTCTTCCCCGGGATCGAAGACCACGCGCTCGATCGCGTCGAGGGTGGCGCCGCCGGCGAAGACGGAGAAGCGGGCAAAGACCCGCTGGTCAGCCGGGTCGAGCAGATCGTGGCTCCAGGCGATGGCACCGCGCAGGGTCTGCTGCCGCTCGGGGAGGTCGCGTGAGCCGCCGGAGAGCAGCTTGAGCCGATCGCCAAGCCGCTCCATGATCGCCTGCGGGCTCAGCACCCTCACTCGCGCCGCGGCCAGCTCGATCGCCAGCGGCAGCCCGTCGAGCCGCACGCAGATCTCGGCGACGGCAGGAGCGTTGGCGCCGGTCACCGCGAAATCCGGGCGCACCGCCATCGCCCGCTCGACAAAGAGCGCAACCGACTCGTAGGTGGAGAACTTTTCCAGGTCGGGGATGTGGCTCGGATCCGGGACGCCAAGGGGCGGAACCGGGTATTCGCGCTCACCGTATACGCGAAGGGGGCTGCGGCTGGTGACCAGGGCCGAGATCTTCGTGGCGCGCAGCAGCAGCTCCGCGATCTGGGGCGCTGCGTCATTGACCTGTTCGAAGTTGTCAAGCACGAAGAGGAAACACCGGTCGCCAATGTGCTCGACCAGCCGATCCAGCGCGCGCGTGCCGGGATCGACCAGGCCGACCGCCTGGGCGATGGTCGGCATGACCAGGTCGGCCTGGCTGATGGTGCCGAGAGGCACGAAATAGATGCCGTCGGGGAATCGGTCGGTGGCGTCAGTGGCGATCTGCAGCGAGAGGCGAGTCTTGCCGGTTCCGCCGGGGCCGGTGAGCGTCAGCAGCCGGCCGTCGAGCAGGAGCTGGCGGGCCTCGGCGATCTCCCTCTGACGGCCCAGGAATGAGGTGAGCTGTGTTGGCAGGTTGTTCGGGACGGAGTTGAGCGTGCGCAGCGGCGGGAAGTCGCTCGGCAGGCCGGTGATGACCAGGTCCCAGATGCGCTCCGGCCGCGACAGGTCCTTGAGCCGATGCTCACCCATCTCGCGCAGGGTCACGTCGTCGGGCAGGCTGCCCTCGACCAACGCGCGCGTGGAGGCTGAGAGGAGCACCTGCCCTCCGTGCCCCGCGTTCGCGATGCGCGCCGCCCGGTGCACGTCGAGCCCCACGTACGAGCCGCCACTCAGCAGCCCATCGCCGGTGTGCAAGCCCATCCTCACGCGGATCTCGACCCCCGCCGGCCAGGCTTCGGCGGCAAGCCCCCGCTGCACGGAGGCCGCGGCCGCGACCGCCTGCGGGGCGCTGGTGAAGACGACGAAGAACGAGTCGCCCTCGGTGAGGACCTCGACGCCGCTGTGTTCGGCCCACGCCCCGCGCGCGATCTGGCGGTGACGCTCCAGCAGCGGCGGCCACGCGGCACCCAGCTCCTGGGTGAGACGCGTCGAACCCTCGACATCCGTGAACAGGAAGGTGACGGTTCCGGTCGGATGGTCGGTCACCTGTCAAGTGTCGTCGGCCGACGGCCGCAGAGCAAGTCATTCGGCGTGCGCCTGGGCGCTCGGCTACCCTGCGCAACGATGAGTGTCCCGCCGCCCGCCGTGCGCACCGGCTCACTGTTTGCGATGCTCGCCGAGCGGCCGGTCATGGCCGGGGTCCTCGGCGCCATGTCGATCGCCTTCTCCGGGATCCTTGTGCGGCTGGCGGACGTCGAGCCGGCAACCGCGGCGATCTTCCGATGCGCCTATGCCCTGCCGGCGCTCGGCATCATCGCGTTCCTGGAACGGCGCCGATACGGCCCGCGACCGGCGGCGCAGATGCGGCTGGCAATGCTCGCCGGCGTCTTTCTGGCGATTGACCTGGTCATCTGGCACCACACCATCGGGCTCGTCGGCGCGGGGCTGGCAACCGTGCTCGGCAATACCCAGGTGGTGTTCGTGGCGATCCTCGCCTGGCTGATCCTTGGTGAGCGGCCACCTCGGCGCACGCTGCTGGCGCTGCCAATCGTGCTGGGCGGCGTGGTCCTCATCTCCGGGGTCGTGGGCACAGGCGCCTACGGCTCCGACCCCGGGCTGGGCGTGATCCTCGGGCTGGTGGTCGGCGTCGTGTACGCAGGCTTCCTGCTCGTCCTGCGACACGGCAACGCGGACATTCGCCGTCCCGCCGGGGCGCTCTTCGACGCGACGCTCATCGGCGCCCTCGCGTCGCTTGCCATCGGCCTGCCGCTGGGAGAGGTGAACCTGGTTCCAAGCTGGCCGGCCCACGGCTGGTTGCTGGCGCTGGCGCTCTCGTCACAGGTGGTCGGCTGGCTGGTCATCAGCGTCTCGCTGCCTCGCCTGCCCGCGGCATTGACGAGCGTGATCCTGACCCTGCAACCGGTCGGCTCCGTGATGCTGGCGATGCTGCTGCTGGGAGAGTCACCCTCCGCGGTGCAGCTGCTCGGCGCCGGCACCATCCTGGTCGGCCTGCTGCTCGCCACCCTGCGCTTCCGTGGGGAACCGCGGCGCGTGCCGCTGGCTGAGCCGGAGATCGGCTAGCGGCTATGGTTGAACCGATGTCTGACGAGGCGCTCCTGCTGACCGGCAGCGGCCGGCTTCTGCGTCCGGAGCCGTACGCCAGCCGGATGCCCTGGGCAATCCTGGTGCGCGATGGCCGGTTCGCCTGGATCGGCTCGCGGGCCGATGCGCCTCATGCCGATGCCATCGTGGATCTCGGTTCCGGCCTGGTCACTCCCGGCCTGGTCGACGCCCACACCCATCCGGCATTCCTGGGCGACCGATCTGACGAGGCGGCGGCGCGGCTGGCCGGGACGCCGTATAACGGTGGCGGCATCCTGCGCACGGTGGCGGCCACGCGGGCCGGCACCGACGAGGAGCTGCGCGACGCCATCGGCGCGCGTCTGCGGGAGGCCCTCGCCACCGGGACCACCACCATCGAGTGCAAGTCGGGCTATGGGCTATCGACCGCCGAGGAACTCCGGGCCTTGCGCCTGATCGGCGAGGCGGGCGCCGGCGTTGCGATCCGCGTGGTTCGCACCTTCCTTGGCGCGCACGCCATCCCATCCGAGGCCACTTCGGCGGAGGCGTACGGGGAGATGGTTGCGAACGAGATGCTGCCCGCAGTCGCGGCCGAGGGCCTGGCCGAGTTCTGCGATGTCTTCTGTGACCGCGGCTTCTTCTCGCTCGCCGCGACCGAGGCGATCCTGAACGCGGCGCGGGCGCTCGGCCTCGGGATCCGGCTCCACGCCGACCAGCTGGCACGGACCGGGGCCGCGGAACTGGCGGTGCGCATCGGCGCAGCGAGTGCAGACCACCTGGAGCAGCTGGATTCGGCAGGCGTGGCCGCGCTGGCCGGGTCCGGCGTGGTCGCCACCCTGCTGCCTGGCCCGGCGCTCGTCATGCGCGACCGCCTGCCGCCGGCGCGCGCGCTGCTCGACGCCGGGGTGACGGTGGCACTTGCCAGCGATGCGAATGCGGGCACCTTCGGCAGCTCGTCGATGCCGCTGGTGATCGGGCTGGGGGCGACCCTGCTGGGGATGACCGTCGATGAGGCGCTCAGGGCGGCAACCGTCGGCGGTGCCGCATCGCTGGGGCTGGCTGGTCGGCGCGGGGTCATCCGACCCGGAGCCGATGCCGACCTGGTGGCCTGGGACGCCGAGCACGAGGGGGCCTTCGCGCTCCACCTGGGCGACGTGCGCACGCACGGCGTCTGGATCGGCGGACATGAGATCATCGACTGATTCCCACCGCCCCGAAAGGAACCATCTCGATGACGCGCCTGCTCGTCCACCTCTCGACCGGCCCGGAACATCCCACTCGAGCCGCCCTCGCCTTCCTGATCGCCAAGTTGGCCTTGGCCAAGGGCCACCAGGTTGACCTGTTTCTTGCCGGAGACGCGGTGGGGCTGCTGCGGGAATCGACGATGGAGCTGGTCCAGGGGATCGGCACCGGCAGCCTCGGCGAGCACTACACCGCGCTGGCCGCCGGCGGCGCCCGTTTCTTTGCCTCGGGCATGTCGAGCAAGGCGCGGGGCGTAACGCCGGAGGCGATCGCCGGCAAGCCGGTCGAGTTCGTGACGCCGGACCGCCTGGTTGAACTCGTCTTCGAGGCGGATCGCGTTCTCAGCTACTGATCGGCGCGCGTCCTATCATGGCGCGCCAATGGACCGATACGACCTGGTGATCATCGGCGCCGGCCCGGCCGGCGAAGCGGCCGCCTTCCTTGGGCGGGAGCGAGGGGCGTCGGTGGCGGTGATCGACCGCGATCTGTTCGGCGGAGCATGCCCGTTCTTCGCCTGCATGCCGTCCAAGTCGCTGCTTCATTCGGCATCGGTCCATGCCGGAGGCGGCGACTACCCGTGGTCGAAGGCATCCGATCGTCGGGATTGGATGATCTCGCGGGAGGGGCGCGAGTACCCCGACGACAGCCGCCACCTGACCGATCTCGAAGCCGCGGGCGCCGTCGCCCTGCGCGGCACGGCGCGGCTCGACGGGCCGGGGAAGGTGCTGGTCGCGCACGACGGCCTCGAGCATGAGCTGGAGGCAGGGGCGGTCATCCTGGCGGTTGGCTCCAACAGCAAGATCCCCGACCTCCCAGGGCTCGACGACGTGCCGTACTGGACCAACCGCCAGGCCACCTCGACCCGGGAGCTGCCGGAGAGCCTGCTCATCCTGGGGGCCGGGCCGACCGGGGTGGAGCTGGCACAGGCCTACGCCCGCTACGGCGTGCCGGTCACCCTGGTGGTGCCGGGAGCGCGGATCCTGCCGCGGGATCATCCACGCACGTCAGCCACGATTGCCGCCGCCCTGCAGCGAGACGGGGTCTCGATCCGCACCGGTGGCCGGGCGGTTGCGGCGCACGCGGGGGCGGGCAGCAACGGCCGTCACCTCTTCGACCTCGATGACGGCACCACCGTCGAGGGCTCGGCGGTGCTGCTGGCGATCGGTCGCACATTTCCGTTGGGCGAGCTGGGCCTCGACACGATCGGGGTGGACATCTCCGCGGGCCGTCTCAGCCCCGACGACCACCTCCGTATCGCTCCACGCGTCTTCGTGGCGGGCGACCCGGCAGGCCCCGAGATGCACACCCACGTCAGCCATTACCAGGGCGAGATGGCCGTGCGCATCGCGCTGGGCGACGACGTGAAGCCCGACTACCGGGCCATCCCCCGTGCCGTCTACACCGATCCGGAGAGCGGCTCGGTCGGACTCCTGCTCGAGGAGGCGCAGGCACAGGGCATCGACGCGGAGGAGCTGACCCAGGACCTGGCCACCACGGCCAAGGGCCAGGCCGCCGAGGCCGATGGGCACGTCACCATCGTGATCGACCGAGTGGCCGGAACGCTGGTGGGCGCCTTCCTGGCGGGGCCGGGCGCCGGCGAGGCGGTCCACGAGGCGGTCCTGGCGGTCAAGCTGCGGACGCCGCTGATAGTGCTGGCTGACACGATCCATGCCTTCCCTACCATGGCACGCGTGATGGGTCTCCTCTTCGCCCGGGCTGCCAGGCGGGCGGCGTGACCGGCGACGCGCTCCTGCTCGCCCTCCTGTTCGCGGCGGCAGCGATCCTGTACGGCTCGGCCGGCCACGCCGGGGCGTCGGCCTACCTGGCGGCGATGGCACTCGTCGGCACCGCGCCGGGGGTCATGAAGCCCACGGCACTCGTGCTCAATATCCTGGTCGCCGGGATCGTCACCGTGCGCTTCGGGCGAGCCGGGTTCGTGCGGCCGCGGGCGATTCTCCCCTTCATCGTGGGCTCGGTCCCGGCTGCCTTCGTCGGCGGGGCGCTGACCCTGCCGGCCAACCTCTATCGGCCGCTGATCGGGGCCGTGCTCCTGGTCGCCGCGGCCCGCTTCGGCTGGACCGCGGGACGCGCCGGTCCCGACTTCCCACCGAAGGCTCCCGTGCCGGCCGCCGTCGGCTCCGGTGCGGGGATCGGACTGCTGGCCGGGCTCACCGGGACCGGCGGTGGAATCTTCCTGACGCCGCTGCTGCTGGCCGCGGGGTGGGCCGGCACGCGCTTCGCGGCGGGCTCATCAGCCGCCTTCATCCTGGCCAACTCCATCTCCGGGCTGGCCGGCAACCTGGCATCGGTTGGCAGCCTGCCGCCGGCCACGCCGCTCTGGCTGGGCGCGGTCGCCTTCGGAGGCGTGATCGGCTCGGAGCTGGGCGCCCGACGCCTGCCGGGACCCTGGGTGCGGCGCGCGCTGGCGGTGGTGCTCCTGCTCGCCGGGCTGAAACTGATCTTCCTGCCCTGAGCCCTCAGACCTCGCTGGCGATCTCGTAGATCTCTTCGGTCGGAATCCCGTTGCGCACAGGGCGTCAGCCTTGGGGAGTCATGACTCGTCCGCGAACAGCACCCCCGGGTTGAGGATCCAGTCCGGATCGAGAGCGCGCTTGATGGCCCGCATGGCCGCGACATCGGCTGCCCCGCGATCGGCCTCGAGCCAGCGCACCTTGGCTGCGCCGATCCCATGCTCGGCGCTCACCGTTCCGCCCATCTCGATGGTGAGGCGCAGCACGGCATCGTCGACCGATTCGTCATCCGGCGATGGACCGATGATGCCGATGTGCAGGTTCCCCTCGCAGACGTGGCCGTACAGGTAGGTCCGCGCTCCCGGCGCGACGGCCTGGACCACGGCGCGAACCCGATCTACGAACTCAGGGAGGCTCCGCACAGGAAGCCCAACGTCGAGCTTGTGCGGAATCCCCTCGGCGTTGATCGCCTCGGTGTGGCGCTCGCGCAGGGCCCAGAGGCGGGCGCGACCCGAGGCGTCGGAGGCTAGCACGGCATCGGCGATCAGCGGCATGGAGGCCAGCGCTGCGGCCAACAGCTCGGTGGGGTCAACGCTGCCCTCTACCTCGATGAGCAGATAGGCCGGGTGCGCCTGCCGGAATGGAGGTTGACCGCCGCCGTGCCGCAGCACCAGCGCCAGACCATCGTCGAAGAAGAGCTCGGCGGCGGCGAGCGACGGAAGCACTTGGCGCAGCTCGCCGGCAACCGCCACCGCTTCGGCGACGCCCGGCAGCGCCAGCAGGGCGACGGCGCGCCTCTCCAGCAGTGGCACCAAGCGGATCCGCGCCCGCGTGATCACCGCCAGGGTTCCCTCGCTGCCGGCCAGCAGCGACGGAAGGTGGTAGCCGGTGTTGTCCTTGACCATGCCCGGCAGGCGCCGCACCACGCTGCCGTCGGCCAGCACCGCCTCGATCCCGACCAGCTGCGCTCGCATCGGTCCGTGGCGCAGGACATGAATGCCACCTGCGTTGGTGGCGATCATGCCGCCGATGGTGGCCGAATCGCGCGCCCCCAGGTCGACGCCAAAGCCGAAACCGGCGGCCCTCGCATGAGCCTGGAGCGCGGCCAGGGTCACGCCGGCGCCGACCGTCACTTCGCCGGCGATCGGGTCAACCGGCTCGAGGTCGCGCAGATGAAAGGTCGAAAGGATGAGCTGCGGCTGTGGAGCGGCGGCGCGCGGAACCGAGCCACCGACCAGGCCGGTGTTGCCACCCTGCGGAATCACGGCCACGCGCGCCGATCGGCACGCACGCAGGACCGTCGCCACCTGGTCGACCGATGCGGGACGCACTACTGCCAACGCCTCGCCGCGCCAGCGGCCGGTCCAATCGACCTCGTGGCCGGCGCGCAGGTCCGGGTCCGTCAGCACGTTGCTCGTACCGAGCGCCGCGCGGAGTGAGTCGAGCAGGGACGCGGAGGCGGGGGTCATCGGTCCCCATCCTGCCACGATCGAACGCCGGCGAACCGTATCCTCAGCCGACACTCCCAACTCGAGGCTGGCATGACCCGCGTCCGCACAGCGGTCACCTGGCTCCCGCTGATCCTTCTGCTGCTC
>Ga0315281_10003137_pt1 | contig 24294 bp, 27 predicted proteins | sample YL17G07_0_MG_FD_204540 | JGI IMG/M metagenome (GOLD analysis project Ga0315281, IMG submission 204540) | Sediment microbial communities from Yellowstone Lake, YNP, Wyoming, USA - YL17G07_0 | ecosystem: Environmental > Aquatic > Freshwater > Lake > Sediment | place: USA: Wyoming | collected... | reverse complement strand
GAATCTCCAATCCTTGGTCGGCGTACATCCGTTTGAGCTTCCGGTTCTCTTCTTCCAGAGCCCTAAGCCGCTTGGCGTCGCTCAACTCCATGCCGCCGTATTTGGACTTCCAGTTATAGAAAGTCGCATCACTAATGCCGTGATGTCGACAAATATCCTGCGTCTTCTTTCCCGCCTCGTACTCCTTCAATATCCCAATGATCTGTTCTTCCGAAAATCTCTTCTTCATGCGATTCCTCCTTGTTACACATTTTAAGGAATTTCGCATTGGAAAGCGCTCCAATCATTGGGGGAAGGTCAGTTTAATGGTAAAATCAGCCTCATGAAAAAGTTGCCGAATTATTCAACTGGCGCGGTGGAAAGTTTGACATCCCCCATAAGGTTAGATATTCTCAAGTTATGGATTTAATAATGGCGGGGTTTTTGTGTTAAAAAATATTTCGGTTTTGCTTGCTTTTGTTTTAGTCCTATCCGGTTCTTCGGCTTTTGCGGTCGCTACGATGGGGGTTGCAACACCCAACGTAATTTCAAATTCAAAGGAGGTTCCCTTTACTTTGGAGGACAGGGATAGACTTATAAGGCTTGAAACCAAGATGGATTTTATGGACAAGAGGTTCGAGCAAGTGGACAAAAGGTTCGAGCAGATGTTCAACTTTCTATGGGTTATTACCGGGGTATTCACCACACTAACCGTGAGCGTAATCGGGTTTGCCTATTGGGATAGGCGGACGATAATCAGCAAAGCGAAGGAAGAGACCATTGCCGAAATAGAAAAAGACGGCAAGGTCAAAAACTTGGTTAGCACATTCAGAGAACTCGCCAAGAGCGACCCGGAAGTGGCAAAAGTTTTAAGGCAGTTTAATCTTTTATAAATAACGGCCTTCGTTCTTAAAGGTAAATATGGGCACTCGGTGGAAGTGGAAGAGGTAATCTTCTAATCCCGAAGCAACGATACAAATTGACCTTCCCCCAATGATTGGAGCGCTTTCCAATGCGAAATTCCTTAAAATATGTAACAAGGAGGAATCGCATGAAGAAGAGATTTTCGGAAGAACAGATCATTGGGATATTGAAGGAGTACGAGGCGGGAAAGAAGACGCAGGATATTTCTTCGGGGTCATATTTCTTCGGCATCTTCGGGGTCAGGTCTTGCATTGTAGCATTTTGTATCTGGCTGGAACCTGCGTAGCACTAACAACGATTAACTCCCAAAAAATGCGTGAATCAACGGGCAAACGGGACAGCCAATCGAAGGTGCGGATTTAGTGCCAGTTGTTGCACCCAATTGGCCCACCAATAAATAAAAACCCGCCCTACCGGGCGTTTTTTATTTAGCATTCAGGTTCACTAGTGTCCTTGGTTATGAAATCGTCCGCTCCCATTCTCCCTTAGCAACTGTTTTTGAAGAATCCTGGGGTTTTTATCGTCGTCCACAATATGGATTACCGGATTGAGAAATAGACAAGCGTTATAAGGACTTCGGATGTCGCACTGAGCCATAAAAGCCGCTGATTCCAGAGCGGGCGAACCCCATACGGCATGAAGAACTCTTGGGGGAACAGCCTCTGCGATGTCCATGATTAACCCTCTAATAATTCTCGAGGTTTTATTTAATTTTCAGACACCTCCATTTTACCCCATATCCACTTGGGGTTTTAAACAAAACTCAGTGGATTGAATTGGAATATGGAAGCCCCAAAGACCTTCCATCTGGAACAGTTGGAGAAAACCATCAGGCGAATAACCGCCAAATAGCGGGCGGCGGTTGTGGCGCCGTCCCGTCGCGCCTCATGCGTTGTTTGGCGTAATGTTCTCAAAAACCCGAAAATCATCCGCGATAAGGTCCAATTCGCGAAAATTAGTTATCTGCCTTATCACCCCCTTTTCTATCGGAACCCCCCTGGCAAGAAGCAAGGTTCCGCCCTTGGTGTAAATGTTTTGGGCGACGACCATGCCCGGCTTCAAGTCGGCCAATACGGCCTTCACCATTCGACGAGTTCTCATGTTTGATCGTTGCACGGCGTCCCGAAGCGCCTCGGTAATTATGCGCGAATAGAATTTCCCTGAAAGTCCGAATAGGTGTTTGAAGGCAAACTCCTCCCTAGTCTCGTCCGTGTCCAATTTTTCCGCTGTAAATCTTCGCCGGTAAACAATCTCGTCGTATGCGTTCACCGCCCCCAATATTTTGGAGCCGTATGGAATCTTCTCATCCACCTGGCCGTCCGGAAAGCCGGTGCCGTCGAGGCGTTCAAGGTGGCTTCGGATTATCAATCCGGCGTTGTCCAGTTCGCTCATGGGGGAGAGGATGTTCTGGGCGAAAACCGGGTGTTGTTTTATGAACTTTATCTCACCCGCCGTAAGGTTTCCAAAAGGCGTCTCCATCAAATTTTTGGGAATCGACACCGTGCCAAGGTCGTGAAGCAGGGCCGCCATCTCCAGGTCGAGGATGTCTTTCCGGGGCAGGTTCAGCATTTTTGCGGTTTCGCCGGCCAGTTGCGCGACCCGCCTAAGGTGGCCTCCCAGGAACGGGTCGTACCGTTCGATTAACGAGATAAGCATCCTAATGGAATTTAGGAAATTGTCCTTGAGTCGGCCGTTTAGAAGCTGAATCTCCTTGGTGCGCTCCTCGACCTTTTGCTCCAAGTTTGCCTGGTAGTCTTTCACCTTTAGCACCAAGTCCCTGTGCTCTAGGGCCCTGTTCACCTCCGTGTAGACCGATTGCAGGTCCAGCGGCTTGTTAAGGTATCCGAAAGCTCCGGCCTGCATGCATTCCACGGCAGTCTCGACCTCTCCCACCGCGGTGGCCATCACGACCTCCATGCTGGGAAAACGTTTTTTTAGCTCCCTTAAACACTCGATGCCGCTCATTCCGGGCATGCGGATGTCCAACAACACGACTTCGGGAACGAGCTTGTCCAGCGTCTCCAGAGCTTTGGCCCCGTCGTTGGCGGTTGTGACGGAGAACCCCTTCATTCTTAAAAAGCGTCCGACCAGTTCGGTGTTTCTTGTCTCGTCGTCAACGACCAGTATTTTGTTCATGATGATTTGTCTTTGAAACTGTCCTTGATCTCGATGAACTTGGACTCCACGTCCTTGAACGCGGTCACCACCGCCGGATCGAAGTGGGTGCCGCTTGAGTTCACAATTGTTTCCCGTGCCATGTCGTGGGAGAACGCCTTTTTATAACACCTTTTTGATATGAGCGCGTCATACACGTCGGCCAGCGCCATTATGCGCGCGGCAAGCGGTATTTCCTCCCCCTTTATTCCGCCTGGATAGCCCCTTCCGTCCCATTTTTCATGGTGGCAGAATGCTATTTCCCTGGCCATCGTAAGGAAGGAGTGGTCTCTAATCGTCAATAAACGCTTTTCAGCCTCGTAAAGCGTCCTGCCGCCTATGGTCGAGTGTGTTTTCATTATCTCAAATTCATCGACGGTAAGAGGGGCGGGTTTTTGAAGGATATTGTCCGGTATGCCCACTTTTCCAATGTCGTGCAGGGGCGAACCCTTATAAATGTTTGCAACGAACTGTTCGTCCACTAGGCCGGCGTGCCCGTTGGAGTTTCTAAGCTGTTCGGCTAGTAACTTGGTGTATTCTCTAATCCTCTCCAAGTGTTCGCCTGTTTCAGGGTCGCGGAACTCGGCCAGTTTTGTCATGGCGAAGAGGGTGGTGTCCCGTGTCAATTCTATTTCCACCGTTCGCTCGGCGACCTTTATCTCTAGTCCACGGCTGTACTCCCTGTTCTCCAAAACGAGACGCCTTTTCTCCAGCGCGGATTCTATGGTGTACTTTAGTTCCCCAAAGCCGACAGGTTTGCGAAGAAAATCGCTCGCACCATCCCGAATCGTTGACAGCGCCACGTCCACTTCGTCAACCGCCGTGATCATTATTACCGCGCAGTCGGGGTCGATCGCCCTCAGCTGTTTTAGGGTCTCTATCCCGTCCATCCCGGGCATTCGGATGTCCAACAGAACCGCCTCGGGTCTTAATAGGCGCGCCTGTTCGACCGCGCTTGCGCCGGAGTTCACAAAGGAGGCCTGAAACCCTTCGCGCGTCAGGAACTTGTGGATGTTTTCACAGGCCCGCAATTCGTCGTCCACTATAAGGATTTTCTCAAATCTTTCGGACATGATTTATTCTCCCGCCAGCTGTCGGCGAGCCAACCAAATTGAAGCGGGCCGGCAGGCGCATGATGCTAAGTTCCGCCACAAAGAGGGCAAGGACGGTAACGGCGAATCTAAATACTGCGCCCACTACAACACCTCGGTTTTCGCCGGTAGTTCAAATGTTTCCCGGCACTCCCCCATGGCCCGTGCATGATGCCACTCGACTTATTAATATGATATGCGCCTCGTCATAAATAGTCAAACCATTCCCGCTAAAATAGTTTTATTCCCACATCCAGGAACCAACCCCGTTGACACTCCATTGCACCCGGCCGGCCCCGCCAAATAAATAATGATATTCCCTTCAGGGGGAGTTTTGTATTTTGGCGGGCATTGGAGAGGATAGAAGGCGAGCAAGCGGTGCGACCGCAAGGGCCGTCGGTCAGAGCCCTTCGCAGAGTTTTTCTTTGTTGGCCTCGTACATAGCCATCGCGTCCCGCACCATCTGGATGGCCCCGTCGCGGTGGTAGAAGTCCTCTATCTTCACCGCCTTGTTCTCCAGCTTTTTGTAGTCCTCGAAAAACTTCCGCAGTTCCGCCAGCTGGAACTTGGGCAGGTCGCCGATATCATCATATTGCGCAAAAGCGGGGTCGCCGGGAAACACCGCGATAATCTTGTCGTCCTCCGCGCCGCCGTCTATCATCGCCATCGAGCCTATCACCTTCGCCTGCATGATGGTGCGTGGCAAGACCTCTTCCTGGCAGAGCACCAAGATATCCAGCGGGTCGTTGTCCTCGCAATAGGTCTGCGGGATAAATCCGTAGTTGGCCGGATAATACACCGCGCCGTAGAGCACCCGGTCAACCACCATCAAGCCGCTTTTTTTGTCCAGCTCATATTTTACTTTCGACCCCATCGGAATTTCGATAAGCGCATTGACGATGGAGGGGGCGTTTTCGCCCGCCTCAAGATGGTGCCAAGGATTGAAATGTCCCATTGTAAAAGTCCTCATGTTTAAAAATACCGGCGCGGGGGGCGACGAAGAAAATGTAACGGATTCCCCGTTAAGAAAAGGATATGCGCCGGGGTGGAATTAGTCAAGCTCCGCCGTACCCGACGAACTGCCTACCGCCCCACCATCTTCATCCCGTCGGTTGGATAGCGTGTGCCAGCCGCGACGTCTTTTGGGAAAGCCTCCTCCAATGCGGAGAGAATTTCCGGGCCGAGACGCACTTTCTCAGCCGCGACATTTTCATCGAGGTATTTGCGGCGCTTGGTGCCGGGAATCGGAATAATATCTTTTCCGCGCGAGATGACCCACGCCAGCGCCAACTGGCCGGATGTTATTCCCTGCTTTTTCGCCAACTCCCCCGCCCTGTCCGCCAACGCTAGGTTTTTGGAAAAGTTCTCCCCTTGGAAGCGCGGGGAGTTACGGCGGTAATCGTCGGCGGCAAAATCCTCCGACCGTTTTATCTGCCCGGTCAAAAAGCCGCGCCCCAACGGGCTGTAAGCGACAAAACCAATCCCCAACTCGCGGACGGTTTGCAGAATCCCGTCCTCGACGTCGCGGCTCCAAAGCGAATATTCGCTCTGAACGGCGGTGACGGGATGCGTGGCGTGGGCGCGGCGAATCGTCTCCGCCCCCGCTTCGGAAAGCCCGATATAGCGCACTTTGCCGGAGGCCACAAGGTCGGCCATTGCCCCGACCGTGTCCTCAATCGGCACGTTTGGGTCGCGCCGGTGGACGTAATAGAGATCAATGTGGTCGGTTCCCAAGCGGGCGAGCGACGCGTCGCACGACGACCTCACATATTCCGGTCGGCCGTTTATGCCGCGTAGGTGCGGGTCGGCGCTCCGCACGATGCCAAACTTGGTGGCCAAAACCACCTTGTCGCGCCTCCCCTTTATGGCGCGCCCGACAAGCTCCTCGTTTTTGAAAGGCCCGTACATGTCGGCGGTGTCGAGCAAGGTCACGCCAAGCTCAAGGGCGCGATAAATGGTGGCCAGCGATTCGTCGTCGTCCCGCACACCGTAGAAATCTGACATCCCCATGCAACCCAGCCCAAGCGCGGAAACGGTCAGCCCCTGCGAGCCGAGTTTTCTTTCTTCCATGTTTGTTCTCCCATCGGACGGTTAACGGACGATTCGAGTATATTTTACGCCCGTATCGCCAACGACACGCAAAGAAGTTAAAACTTGCGCGCGAACACTCAAACGGATTTGGGATATATTGGTCACATGACAGCAGACAGCTTGCTCATAATCGCCGCACTGGGGTTTGTCCTCGCGATTCCGTTCGTCGCGGCGGAGTTGTACGAGAGGGCCGAGATGTTCAAGCCGACAAGGGAACACGCGCTGACTCCGTCCGATGTCGGACTTCCCCCGCCGCGCGAGATGTTCATTGATTCCGGTGGCGCAAAATTATACTCGTGGTTTTTCCAAACCAGTCCGTCCGCCACGACTCTGTTGTACGTTCATGGAAACGCCGGGAACATGGCGGACAGGCTGAGGGTGATAAAGGGATACCTGAGTTTGGGATTAAACGTTTTCATTTACGACCCGCGCGGGTACGGCAAGAGCGAAGGCGTCGCCACGCCGGATAATTTCATCCGGGACGCGCTCTCCGCCTATTCTCATCTTGTGGACAAGAGCGGGGTTCACCCGTCGCAAATCGTGGTGCTGGGGCAGTCGCTTGGCGGAATTGCGGCGTTGCGTCTGGTCAACGGCGTAAAATGCAGGGGGCTGATACTAGAGGGGGCTTTCGCCTCGGTCAGGTGGCTGGCCAGGGATAGGTTTCCAAACCTGCCCGTCTGGGTTTTCGTCCTGCCCCGCTTGGACAACGAGAGGGAGATTCGAAAGCTAAGTGTTCCGGTGCTTTTGATATCGGGCGCGCTGGACGACACGATTCCGCCGAGGCACTCCAAACTGCTTTTTGAATCCGCCCCCGAGCCGCGCGAACTGCTGGTGGTGGACGGCGCGGCGCACTCCGACATGTACTCCGTCGCCCCGGAGCTTTATTACGGCGCGATAGGCCGTTTCGTAAAACAACAGGCTTCCGATGCCGTTAGCTGATAAAATCACCAAATGAAAATTGATGCCTCCCGATTTGTGGCGCACAGGGGATACGCCTCGAAATACCCCGAAAACACGCTTTTGTCCATGACAAAGGCGGTGGAGGCCGGCGCGCTTTTTTTGGAATGCGACATACAACTCACCGCCGACCTTGTTCCAGTGGTTCACCACGACGCTAACTTAAAAAGAAGCGCCGGGGCGGACGCGGTCGTGATGGATTTGACGCTTGAGGAACTTTCGCGTTTTAGCTTCGGGGAGCCGGGACGGTTCTCCCAAAAGTTTCCCGGCGTGGCTGTGACCAAGCTTGAAGATTTGGCGGGACTCCTTGCGGAAAACCCCGACGTGACTTTGTTCGTCGAGGTCAAGGAGGAAAGCCTGCAAAGGTTCGGCGTCGAGTTGGTGGTGGACAAGATTTTTCAAACCGTGAGGCCGGTTATAGAAAGGTGCGTCGCCATCTCCTTTGCCGCCGAGCCGTTGCGGGCGGCCTCAAAGCTGGGATGGAAAAGAACCGGCTGGGTTCTCACACGATGGGACGAGGAGCAAAGACGGGAGGCGCAATCATTGGCGCCCGACTATCTTTTTTGCGATTACGAGGAAATACCACCGCGCCCCGACAGCCTTTGGAAAGGAAAGTGGAAGTGGGTTCTTTATGAAATCGCCGACGTTAAACTCGCGGAAAAATGGCTCGGCCTCGGGGCCGACATGGTGGAGACCATGGACGTCGGCGGAATGCTGAACTTTATCGGGAAACCTTGAGATGTCGGAAAAGATTTTCGACGTCATTGTAGTCGGCGGCGGGATACACGGCGTCGGGGTCGCCCAAGCGGGGGCGGCGGCGGGGCATTCCGTCCTGCTTCTGGAAAAGGAGGGGCTAGCCAGCGGAACGTCGGGAAAATCCAGCAAGCTTATTCACGGCGGGCTGAGGTACCTGGAGACGGCACAGTTTTCTCTTGTGAGCGAGTGCCTGCACGAGCGCGCGCTTCTGCTAAAAAACGCGCCGGGGCTTGTGAAACTCAAGAAGATTTTCATCCCGATTTATTCCGATACGAAGAGGCGACCGATTACCATCCGGGTCGGCCTTTCCTTATATTACGCGCTGTCCGGCTTTGACCCGCACTCGGGATTCCGCTCCGTTCCAAAAAGCGAATGGGGCGGCCTGGACGGGATTGAAACCGGCGGACTCGACGCGGTCTTCCAATACCACGAGGCGCAGACCGACGACGCGCTACTGACGAAAGCTGTCATGGAATCCGCGTCGTCGCTGGGGGCTGAACTCCGAATGCCGGCTTCGTTCACCGGAGCCGCGTATGAAAAAGGGGGATGGACTGTAGGGTGGACGGAGAAAGGCGGCGGAGCAGAGGCGAGGTGTTCGGTCCTTGTGAACGCGGGCGGGCCGTGGGCAAACCTGGTGCTGGAAAAAATCACGCCGAAACAGGCCGCGGTTCCGGTGGAACTCGTCCAAGGAACACACGTTATAGTGGAAGGAAAAATGGAGACGGGCATTTACTACGTGGAGGCTCCGAGCGACCACAGGGGCGTCTTTTTGATGCCTTGGTACGGAAAGACAATGATAGGGACGACCGAGACTCCGTTCGAAAAAAATCCGTCGGATGTCGTCCCGCTGGCGGACGAAATCGACTATCTGTTAAAAACGGCGGCGCGATATTTTCCCCGGTTCGTGGCGGCGGACAAAGAACATCTGGCCGGAACATTCGCCGGCCTGAGGGTTTTGCCGTCCGGCGGCGGGAACGCGTTTCATCGCTCGCGCGAGACGCTTCTGCGCGGCGGCGGGCGAAACGACGAAAGGTTGGTATCGATTTTCGGGGGGAAACTCACTTCGTATCGGGCGACCAGCGAGGCGGTGATAAAGAAAATCGCGCCGTTCCTTCCCTCCGCCAAGGCCAGGGCCGACACGAAAACACTGAAGCTGGGTTAAAGGAACTGGATTCCCACTTTCGCGGAAATGACGATAGCGGGAATCAGGGCTGTCGCCCCTTCGCGCATTCGTTGAACCACGCGCAGGTCTCGTTTGTGCAGTTTTTGTAGCGACGGAAGCAGTCGCTATGCCATTCGGAAAGCTGGACGTTCCTGACGTAGATTGTTCTTAAAAGGTCGTCCTTTGTCTTTATCTCGTAAGGCGAATTGATGGCCAAGGCTTTTGAAAACTCTTCTATCTCACTTTTTGTCATGATTCACTCCCATACTCTCTGCCAATATGTTATCACGCATTCTTATCATGTCCAAAACTCCGAAACTCTTCACGCGACGACCGTCCAATATTTACTATGTGGGTAGAACCGCTATTTTTAGCCCGACAGCGTGGAGAACGCGGTTCACGGTTTCTAGGCGGGGGTTGGTTTTGCCTGAAAGAGCCTTGTACATGCTTTCGCGGCCCAGACATGCGCGACGGGCAACTTTCGCGATTCCATGCGCTTTCGCCACATGCTGAAGGGCGATTAGGAATTCGTCGTTATCCCCTTCCTCCAGAACGGAGTTAAGGTAGCCGGTGGCATATTCCGCGTCTTTCAGCCGTTCAAGCAACCCTTCCTCGTAACTTACAGTTTTACCTTTTTTCATGATTAACTCCTACGCTTATCCTTTTTGATACTCTTGCCAAAGCGATTTTGCCAACACTATGTCTTTTCGCTGGCTCTTTTTATCTCCGCCTATCAAAAGGATGACTATATTCTTACCATCCTGTCCAAAGTAAATTCGGTAGCCGGGGCCGTGATGCACCTTGAATTCCATCACGCCATCCCCGACAGGCTCACAGTCGCCCAAATTGCCGTTGGCAATCCGGGTAATCCGCGCGTCAATCACATATTGCGTTCGCACGTCGCGGAAGCCCTGAATCCATTCCCTAAAACGGTTGCGCCCCGTCGCGTCGATATATTCGCGCAATATCCGTTTTCGGCTTTCCATAACCCCCAGTGTATCCCTTGGGATACAGGCTGTCAAATATATGTCCGAGTGATCAATCGGTTGCCAGCTATAAAACTGGAATGTTAATCAAAATTGTAAAATGTCAAGATGCGACGCCATTCCACGGTAATAAACATCTATTGTCCATTTGGGAATCCAAATTCCGCCTTTAGTCGTAGATCAAAGATTTGAAAAGGCTTCTTATACGCTCCATGGCTGTATTGCCCCCCTTACTGCCCCGAAATGTCCAAATCTCTGCCATGGATTTCGTCAGATACTCAGCTATGTCTAATGTATAGAAACCCACTTCCCTATCGGGTATTTTCTTAAATAAAGTTATACTGAAATCATCGCCTTGCGCCTCCTCGCAATGTCGGGCTTCAAGTATTGAAAGGCTGTTATGGGAAGCGTGACACAATTCAGCATATCGTTTTATGTATTGGTGCGTCATTCCAGCTACTTCAAATCGTTTCTTGATGCTGTTCGGTTCAAACCCTAGAATCTTAAGCTTCTTCAATTCGTCTTTCGATTCTCGTAATTCCTGATCAAAATTCAGCGGAGGCACCGTGATTTGAGCGTCTGGATTATTCGCATTCCATTTAATTATGCTTTCAAAATATTCCCCCTTTTTTTTCAAAAAGTTGGCATGTATTACGTTGTGATAATTTGGATCCTTGATTACGTTCACTAAATCAACAAATGCCTCAAGGATTGACCTTACCAACACTGAAACCGCTGTATATCGTTCAGTCTCCAAGAGAACGATGCAGGATGAGGCAAGCTCCACAATGCTAGAGTGCAAAAGAATAGCCATAAAGTGCTGGGAATTAGTTTTGTCGAACCTAACCGTCCCAGTTAGTTTCTCCACTTCATCGTATAACTCTTGTAGCTTATTAATATTTTCTATTTTGTTCACACGGTCCCCTCCAGCATTTCCCCCTAACCCTTGCCGTACAACGGCTCCGGTTCGACGACGACGTTGTTTTTGGAGTCGCCGATAAATATCTGTCCGTCCTGGACGGTGCAGTTTAGAACCATCGTTTTATCCGCCATCTCCCCCAGCGACTTTGTGGCCGGCTGGGGCAGTACTATGACCCTGAGGTTTTTATGACGCGATAAATTCTCGGCTATCGGTTGCCACCATGTTTGAACCGTCCGTCCGCCGTATGCGTAAACGCAGACCAGCCTAGCCCGGTTGCAGGCCTTTCTGATTTTCTTCTCGTCGGGGAGGCCGACCTCTATCCATATCTCAATCTCCCCCGTGGGACTTTTTCGCCAGATGTCCGGCTCGTCCTCCTCGGCGGAAATCCCCTCGGTGAACACAAGCCCTTCCGACGCGTTTAGGACAAAGGCGAGCAGGCGCACCATCGTCCGCTCGTTCGTTTCGGAAGGGTGCTGGGCTATAGTCAGCGACAGGTCGTCGTAGTACGACCTGTCCATATCAGAAACCTGAACCTTCGCCTTAAAAATCGTCGGCTTTATCGCCATGCGATATTATTTCTTTTCCGCCATGTTTCCCATCATGTTGACGACCGCCTTTCGGGACATGATTCGGGACATGAACGTGAAGATGTTGTTGACCGGGCCGGATATGACGGTCGGCTTTTTTCTGCATTTAAGAGCTCTCATGGCGTTGCCCACCAGCTCCTCGGGGGTTTGGGTCAGCATCTTGGGAGTCTCTTGATCCCCGGCTCCCGCGTTCTCATTAAATCTCGTGGAGGTTATTCCGGGGCAGAGTCCCATCACGTACACCCCCTTCGATTTCTGGTCAAACCAGAGCGATTCCGAGAAAGAGGTCACGAACGCCTTTGTCGCGGAATAAACTCCGATGAGCGGCATCGGCATAAACGCAAGCGCCGAGGAGACGTTTATCAACGCGTCCCCCGACTTGGCGGTTTTCAAATATGCGTGGGAAAGTTTCACCAGCGCGTCGATGTTCAGCCTCGTCACCTCCGAATGTCTTTCAATCGGAAGTTCGGCGAATTTGCCCATGGCCGCTTTTCCCGCGTTGTTCACCAACAGGTCAAAATGTTGCCCCGATATAGCGCGGACTATTTTGTCCTGACCCGCCTCGGTCGCAAGGTCGGCGACAACATAAGAATGTTCCACCCCCAATTCGCCCGTCAGCCGTTTGAGTTTTTCCTCGCTACGGGCGGCCGCCGTGACGACGTACCCATCCGCCGCCAGGCGTCTTGCAAACACATTACCTATACCCTCGCTCGCGCCTGTCACCAAAGCTCTTTTTTTCATGATTGTTCTCCAAATTGTGAAAATCCAGAGTTTGATTATCGCATAGAATATACAAACAAGCCCGTGAGCTGTCTAAAACAAGTTTTGATTTGGGTAGGAGGAAATATGATTAAGTTCGGACGGTTAAACATCATTGTCGGGTCGTGCGCGATATTTGTCGCCGCCATAGGCGGTTTTGCGCTCGGCAAAACGCTGGAGGGGAATTTCACCCTCGGGGTCTACGCGATGACCCTTCCCCGCCTGCTGTTAAAGGCCGGACACAGCCACGGAATGCCGTTCGCCTTCTACAACCTCATAATCGGACTACTCGTCGACCGGCTGGAACTGGACGACAAATGGAAAAAATACTGCTCCGTCCTAGCCGTGCTGGCATTGTTCATGCCGATAGGGCTGGCCCTGCGCGGAGCGTTTAACGGGAGCGCGGCGTTCGAACCCATTCCGATGTTCGGCGCGTTATGTTACCTCGCGTCCGCCGCCATCGTGCTCAAGGGGGCGTTGGCAATAAAGGCGTCCTGAATTTAGATTGCTTCGCTTCGCTCGCAATGACGGTTACTTGTCATTGCGAGACCGCTCCCCGCCTTCGCGGGGATAAACTCCGGCGGTCGTGGCAATCTATGTTTATTTCAAACTGAGACACCGGTTTTTTGGTAGTGTCTCAGTTTGAATTGTGGATAACCTGAAAGGCTAATTTTCCCCTTTTCTTGGTTTATAATGTGTTACACATTTTAAGGAATTTCGCATTGGAAAGCGCTCCAATCATTGGGGGAAGGTCAGCATTATATGCACTACAACTTTGCTAGGATTCACCAGAGCCTTAGAGTAACCCCTGCAATGGAAGCGGAGATAACAGACCATGTTTGGACGATTGAGGAAATAGCGGCGTTGATACCGGAAGATGCGCCAAAGGCGAGAGGGGCATATAAAAGGATGATAAGCCCCTCCTAACTCAAAACCTTGTTTGACAACGTGAGCAATGATAGATAAAGTTAGCGAATGCCTAAGACAATAAAAAATAAAAAATCCGGAACACGCCGATGCAAACAGCAGATTCTTTCGTGGGGCTATATAAATTCCGTTGGCGGTGAAACTAGAAAGACGCCTATTCAAAGCGCGGGAACATTAAATCCTGACTTAAAAAGTCTGTTAGAAAACGCATTGATGAGAAATAACATCAAATATGCGAAAACAGATTTAATAATTTATAATTTTGACGAAAAACCCGACTTCGTAATCCCAAAACATCAGATTGCAATTTTTTGCGAACCAAGTATAGGTGGAGCCAAAAATCTTGATATTGCTGGTTGGAGCTTTTTACGTTTTCGTGAGAGTCAAATAAAAAATGAAATAAGCACCTGCATTAAGACGATTAACGCTCTGGTTAAGGAAAAGTGTGCTGTTGTTGAAAAAAAGCGTCGATTTAATTTTGTTGATTTGTTTGCTGGTGTTGGCGGTTTCAGAGTTGCATTAGAACGATTGGGCGGGAAATGTTTAGGCTTTTCAGAAATTAACCGAGAGGCGACGGAAAATTACAAGCTCAATTTTGTGGACAGTAATAATGACCCTGAACAAGAATTGGGCGACATTACCAAATTAAATAGACTTCCTTTCCAAAATCTTGATTTAATCGTCGGGGGTGTGCCTTGTCAGTCATGGTCTGTCGCTGGGAAAATGAGAGGATTTGAAGACGCAAGGGGCAAACTTTGGAGCGATGCTTTGCGGATTATAAAACAAAATCAACCGAAAGCTTTTATTTTTGAAAACGTGAAGGGTCTTATTGACCCACGCAATAATGAGAATCTTAATTTAATAATACGTTCGTTTCAGGGAGCAGGTTATATTTTGCCCAAACCCTCTCTTTTAAATTCTTATGACTTTGGCGTACCGCAGAATAGGGACAGGATTTTTATAGTAGGCTTTAGAAAAGATATTGGCCTCAATTCGTTTTCATTTCCAGAGCCGCTAAAGAAAAAATCAACATTGTCGGAAATTTTGGACGCATTTCCTTTTCAGCCGCCGGAGACGAATAAGAAAAAATTCAACCCAGCTGATATTCATGGGAATAAAGTGCCAAAATCTAGGAATAGGTTTCAGAAAGAAGACGAGTTAAATGATTTTTTTGTCTTTTGTGACACTAGAAACGGACATACCACAATTCATTCTTGGGATATCGTGGCGACCTCTAAACGCGAGAAAACGATATGTATGCTAATCCTAAGAAACAGAAGGAAAAAAGCTTATGGGACTCAAGACGGTAATCCTATATCTTTTGCCGGTCTAAAAAAGCTATTGCCCGATTTGCAGTCGGTCGAACTCGAAAGATTAATTGAAAAAAATATCCTTAAACGCATTGCAGACAAAGGGTACGTTTTTGTTAATTCTAAAAATTCAGCGGGCATTAATGGTATTTATCGAGTATATCTACCCCATTCAGATATTTTTTCTACTCTTACGGCCACCGGCACAAAAGATATGATTGCATTGCAAACTATTCAAGGTGATGACCCCAAAAGCTACAAAGAAATATTTTTGAAGGAAATCTATTCAAAGAATCTCTTTCGACCAATTACCAGCAGGGAAGCGGGCAAACTTCAAGGTTTCCCATATTGGTTTGCGGTACATCAAAAAGAGGTCGCGGCAAAAAAACAGTTTGGCAACGCGGTGTCGGTACCCGTTGTTTATTCTTTGGGCAAGAAAGTTGTTGATGCAATCATTGGAGGAGGCTCGTGAAACAAGCTGAGAAACTAGAATTAATGGATAAGTTTAAGGAATGGTTCCGGCATGTTCTATCCGAAGCTCATAAACGAAATACTGAAAAACTTCAAGACCCCAAAGAATTTCAGATTAACCCTTTTATAATTTATTATTTAGCAAACTATTTGGAGGGAAATTCTGACCCCAAAACATTAGCCAAAGTATTGGTATATCCAAGAGCATTGGGCACCTCTATCACAACAAGCTTTGGAGCGCTACAAAGGTTCATTTCAAAAGATTGGTTTAAAGCTTACGGTTCAGCGATACCCGGAATAGATATTGAGTTTGTTGACCAAATTGACGGAAGAAGAAAATATTGTCAGTTAAAGTCTGGACCCAATGCGCTAAATAAGGACGATATAAAAACTTACGTGGACCATTTTAAGGCAATCAAAAATCTCGCAAGAACAAATAGCCTAAACCTAGAATACGGTGACTTGGTGTTTGCTTTAACGTATGGTGAGCGCAGTGAAATAAACGCCTTTATTAAAGGCTTAGAAGACCAGCATGTAAGAACGCTGGTGGGCAAGGAATTCTGGTATGCATTAACTGGGGATATTGATTTCTACAAATCTTTAATAAAGGCCGCCGGGGAAGTTGCAAAAGAATTCAATATGAAAAGCCTAGTAGAATCTGTAATTGATAAGTTAAGTAAACGAATTGAGGCCAGATTCAAAGAAATATCCGAATAAACTTATCCACAATTCAAACTGACCCACTACCGGTTTTTTCACGAGGTTGACATTTACGCCCGGCGTTGCTAACTTACTAGACGGTTGACTGGTCAACCATAATTACAGGTTACGCGAATCGTCGCTTTTTTGACCCTGAGGAAAACTGATGGATCCCAACGCTTCCGGAAACAACGACGGCGCGAGAGCCAAAGTGTTGCTGGTGCTGGCCGTTCTTCTGCTGGCGGTCGGCGGCTCGGTTTACGCCTACTGGAATCTGTACGCCAAATTCTATATAAACACCGACGACGCATACGTTGCCGGAGTAATAGCCGACATCGAACCGCAGATCGCCGGGTCGGTCAAATCCATAAGCGCGGACAACACCGACGCCGTGTTAAAAGGGCAGACCCTCGTAAAACTGGACGACACGGACGCGATAATCGCGCTGGAAAAGGCAAAGGTGGAGCTCGCCACCAGCGTCAACATGGTAAAAAGCTACCTCGACCGCGTTGAGACCGCCCGGGCTAACGTCGCCTTTCGAAAGGCGGAGTTGGAAAAAAGCCAGATGGATTACAACAGGCGAAAAAACCTGTTCCAAGGGAAAGTGGTGACCGAGGAGATTTTGGAGCACGCGGCGATAGACCTTCGCGCGTCACAAAAGTCGGTCGAGCAGGCCGAGCACCAGTTGAGCGAGACCAGGGTGATAGCCGGTAGCGGCGACGTTGCCAACCACACATCCGTCCGCATGGCGAAGGAAAAACTTCGCGACGCATGGATGGCGCTCAAACGCACCGTCATCGTCGCCCCGCTTTCCGGCAAGATAGCCAAGCGCAGTGTCGAGGTGGGGGAGCGCGTCACCCCCGGAAAACCGCTCATGGCCATCATCCCGCTAAACTTGGTCTGGGTGGACGCCAATTTCAAGGAAAACCAGCTCGTTGACATGAGAATAAACCAACCGGTGACGATAACCTCCGACCTGTACGGACACGACGTCGTCTTCCACGGAAAGGTGGAGGGGATAGGAGCAGGCACGGGGGGCGTTTTTTCCGTTATTCCGCCGCAGAACGCCACGGGCAACTGGATAAAAATCGTCCAGCGCGTGCCGGTAAAAATATCGCTCAACGGGGACGAAGTCGCAAAAAGCCCTCTTTTAATCGGTCTTTCGGTGAGGGTTACCGTGGACGCCCACGACAAAAGCGGACAGGCGATTTCAGCGGCGAAACCGGCCCGTGAACTCTATAAGACTGACGTGTATGATCTGGACGAAAAGGGGGCGGACGAACTGATGCAACAAATAATCCGCCAAAACCTCCCGGGACAAAAAGCGGAAAAATAATGCCCCCCCCGGCTCCGGCCCCCCAGCATCCGCCCTTAAGCGGCGCGCCGCTCGTCATAGCCACCATATCGCTGGCGCTCGCCACGTTCATGAACGTGTTGGACACCACGATAGCAAACGTATCCATCCCCGCCATCGCCGGGAACCTTTCCGTAAGCCCGCATCAGGGCACTTGGATAATCACCTCCTACGCTGTTGCGATGGCTATAGTGGTGCCGCTGACCGGCTGGCTTGCAAAGCGTTTCGGCGAGGTGCGGCTTTTTGTTTTCTGCACCGCGCTTTTCAGCCTCGCGTCGTGGATGTGCGGGTTGGCGCAGGACTTCAACCTTCTGCTGGTTTTGCGCGCGCTACAGGGGATGACCGCCGGCCCCATGATACCGCTGTCCCAAACCCTTTTGCTAAGGTGCTACGCGCCGGAGAAGAAGGGAATGGCGCTGGCGTTTTGGTCCATGACGACCGTCGTGGCCCCGATAATCGGCCCGATTCTAGGCGGATATATAACGGACGAGATAGGCTGGTCGTGGATTTTTTACATCAACGTGCCGGTGGGAATCGTCTCGTCAATGGTCACTTGGAATATTCTCAAAAAAAGAGAGTCGATCATATTGAGGCCGCCGATTGACATCGTGGGACTAGTTTTGCTAGTCGTCGGCGTGGGATGCGTGCAGACGATGTTTGACAGGGGGCGCGACCTTGACTGGTTCGACTCCGGCGTCATCGTGGCGCTCGCCGTCGTGGCGGGGGTGGCGCTCGTATTTTTCCTCGTGTGGGAGTTCTACGAAAAACACCCCGTCGTCGATCTCACATTATTTGTCAGACGCAATTACGCCGTAGCCACCATCGCCCTGAGCATTGGCTACATGGCGTTTTTCGCGGGGGCGGTGATTTTGCCGCTGTGGCTTCAGACCCAGATGGGATACACGGCCACGTGGGCGGGACTTGCGGCCGCGCCAATCGGTGTTTTGACTCTGATATTATCCCCGCTTGTGGGAAAAAACCTGCACCGCGGCGAGTTAAGGGGCATGGTCTGCTTCTCATTTTCTTGGTTTGCGTTCGTCTGCCTTTGGCAGGCGAGTTTCAACACGGAGGTCACATTTTTAGGCCTCGCCCTTCCTAGGCTGGCCCAGGGGCTTGCCATGGCGACCTTCTTCATTCCGCTCACCACCATCTCGCTTGCCGGACTTCCGCCGGACAGGATAGCGAGCGCGGCGGGGCTGACGAATTTCTCGCGCATACTGGCGGGCGGATTCGGAACGTCGCTTGTGGTGACGCTGTGGGACGACCGAACCATCCACCACAAGGCCGTTCTTTTGGAGAGAATCAACGATTACAACCCGGTGACAATCGACGCTATTAGCCGAATGCAGGACGCCGGAATACCGAGGGAGGGAGCCTTAAAGATGCTGGAAATGTCCATAACGAAACAGGCCTCGATGCTGGCGACAAACGAAATCTTCTATTTGTCCGCCGGGATTTTTTTGTTTTTGGCGTTTTTCATCTGGTTCGCCGAGAAGGTAAAGGTTCAGGCGCATTGATGGGCAGGTTTTGAATGGTTGATTTCAAGGACAATATCGGAAGATACATCGCGCTGTCCGGCAGACATTTGGCGAAACAGGTGGCAAAAGAACTGGGGCCGCTCGGGATAGGGGCCGGACAGTATCCGTACCTTTTCGCCCTGTTCGTGGAGGACGGCCAGTCGCAACAAAGCCTGGCAAAAAGACTCGCGGTCGACAAGGCGGCGGCGGCAAGGTCGGTGGGAAAACTTGTCAAATCCGGCTACCTTAGGCGCGAGCAGGACAAAAAAGACACGCGCTCGTTCCGCGTGTCGCTCACCCCGAAGGCTAGACGCGCAAGGGTAAGACTGGAAAAAATCGTAGAGCATGTCTTGTCCAAACTGGAAAAAGGGCTTTCTGCGGACGAACAGACGCAAGCGAAGAAAATCATGCGAAAGATAACCGAAAATCTTTTACGGCTTGATTGACGGAGCACCTTTCCCCCTCTGAAATGTTTTCAACTCCTCACCCGTCATTTTTCCATATTTAACGGCCTGAGAAATATGGCGTTAAAAAATATTTTTTGGAAAAGGCTAAACTTTCCAGAATATCTGCCGATAAGCAAATCAGAGTTAATCCGCTTTCTCAGGGAAAAAGCGTGATGCGAGATTGAAAGGAGTATTTTATGGCAAACTTAGGAGTACAACCACCCGGTTTGAAACCACAGTCGGCCTCCAGCGCAAAGGCTAGCAAATGGCCGAAAGGCAAGCGGAAGGGTTCTCTCTGGTCCGCACAATACGCCAAGAACTCGGCGAACGCCCAAGGCGCGTATGCCGGCTCAAGCGGGAAACAGGCGAAAAAGGTTGACGCCTTCGCATAATTGAGAACCAAGATGGCGGGGTTCATTGACGACGCCGAAGAGGTGTCGGGACTCCACCAGTATCCCTCCTAACCCCGCCCCGAAAGGGGCAAAAAAAGCCCGCCTTACCATGATTGATAAGGCGGGCAATTCGAAAAAAACTACATGAAGCGGATAATCATCGGAGCCGCTATCAGCGATATCGTGTTGATGACCTTGATAAGCGCGTTCAACGCCGGGCCTGCGGTGTCCTTGAACGGGTCGCCGACGGTGTCGCCAACGACGGCCGCCTTGTGCGTGTCGGACCCTTTTCCGCCAAGGTTGCCTTCCTCGACGTATTTCTTCGCGTTGTCCCAGGTGGCGCCCGCGTTAGCCATGAAAAGTGCCATCATCAGGCCGGAAACGATGACCCCGCCCAACAAACCGGCCAGCGCGACCGGCCCTAGAATGAAGCCGACGAGCAACGGCGAAATGACCGCCAACAGGCCGGGCACGACCATCTCTTTTAACGCGGAGGTGGTGACAATATCCACGCATGTGGCGTAGTCCGGTTTGCCAGAGCCGTCCATTATTCCCTTAATTTCCCTGAACTGTCTGCGCACCTCGGTTACGACGCCGTGCGCGGCGCGGCCCACCGCCTCCATCAAGAAAGAGGAGAAAAGGAACGGAAGAGCCGCCCCGATAAAAAGGCCGATTATAAGGGTCGGGTTTGTTATTTGAAACTGCATGGCTAGCGGGATCGGCACAACGCCGCCCAGCATGGTGGTGAGTTTTGTCCCGGCATGGGTGATCACAGTATCGTAGTAGGCTTGGAAGAGCACGACCGCCGCGAGAGCGGCCGAGCCGATTGCGTACCCTTTGGTGACAGCTTTCGTGGTGTTGCCGACCGCGTCCAGCTTGTCGGTGATGACGCGCACTTCCTTGGGCAAATGCGCCATCTCGGCGATGCCGCCGGCATTGTCGGTTATCGGCCCGTAGGTGTCCATGGCGATGACCATGCCGGTGGATGAGAGCATGGAGACGGCGGCGATGGCGATTCCGTAGATTCCGGCGAAATAACCGGAGGCGAACATTGCGCCGACGATGATGGTGACAGGCAGGGCGGTCGACCTCATGCCGACGGCGAGCCCCATGATTATGTTGGTTGCGGCTCCGGTCTCGGAGGCTTTAGCCGTTTTCTTAACCGGCTCATACGCCGTGGAGGTGTAGTATTCCGTCACCACGGTAAGAAGGAAGGTGACGACCAATCCGACCATGGCGGAAAGATAAATCCCGACGTTGCCGTCCATCATATATTGGTTGGCGAACCAAAAGCCGACTGCGGAGATTAACATCGTCACGCCCTGCGCCCTGTAGAGCGCCATTGTTATGGAGCCGCTTTTCGGAAGCTTGGCGAAGTTAATGCCGATTATCGTGGCGAGCACGGCGATTCCGCCGAGCGCGAACGGGAAGATGACCGCGTTCGTGTGGTAGGCCGAGGCGAGTATTTCTTTCGATGTCGTGGCAAGAATCATGGCGGCGATAAGCGTCACCGCGTAGGTTTCAAAAAGGTCGGCGCCCATTCCGGCGCAGTCGCCCACGTTGTCACCGACGTTGTCAGCTATTACGGCGGGGTTTCTCGGGTCGTCCTCCGGGATGCCGGCCTCGACTTTACCGACTAAATCCGCGCCGACGTCGGCCGCCTTGGTGTAGATGCCGCCGCCGACGCGGGCGAACAGCGAAATAAGGCTGGCTCCGAACCCGAAGCCGATTGTGGACTCTGCGTCGCCGCCGGTAAGAATATAGGTGATGGTGACCCCCAAAAGCGAAAGGCCGACGACCATAAGACCGGTCACGGCGCCCCCCCTGAAAGCCATTGCCAGCGCCTCGTTCATCCCTTTTTTTGCGGCCTCTGCCGTCCTGCTGTTGGCGTTGACCGACACGGTCATTCCAATGTATCCCGCGAGGCCGGAAAGGATTGCGCCGAACAAAAATCCGAGCGCGATTTTAACCCCGGTTGTGGCGTAAATAATAACGAAAATTGGCACCGCTATGACGGCGATTGTTTTTGACTGGCGGTTCAGATATGCCATCGCACCCTCTTTTATCGCCTGGGCGATAGCCCTCATTTTCTCGTCGCCCGGGTTTTCCTTTAGTATGCCGAAAGTGATGTAAACCGCGTAAAGGATGGTGATGACGCTTGCCACCAGCGCAAACGCGGTTATGTTACCTTGAATGACTGTTCCCATAATTTTTCCCATTCTCCGAGATAATGTTTGTAAAAGCCCCTATCCGAATAAACGCCAGTAATGGCGCGGATAATTCGACGTTAAGGAGAACATATCCCATCGCTTGTAGTCAAGGATTTTTTCGATGTTTACCCCCTTGCACCCGGGTGCACAAGGGACGCACTGAACGGCCTTGACAGCTTTAAAATTGGTTTTACTATAGAAGTAGAAAGCGGAAACTAATATAGGAGGATGCGTTATGAAAATAAAAGATTTGGTATCGGCAAGGACTCCCAAAAACGAGGAAATGACAAGATTACATGAAATGGAGCCGTTTCGGCTGATGTCGGAAAATATGCGCCGTCTTTTCGACGAATTCTTCGACATGACCAGCAACCCCGCGTTGACTCCTATGATGTCCGGCACAATATCCCCCAGGGTGGACGTGAGCGAGAACGAGAAGGAAGTCATCATGACCGCCGAACTGCCCGGGATGGAGGAAAAGGAGATCGAGCTGTTGCTCACCCCGGAGACTCTTACAATAAAAGGGGAGAAAAAGCTGGAGTCCGAGGAAAAGGAGAGGGATTACTACAGGTCCGAAAGGATGTACGGTTCTTTCTGTAGGACAATATCCCTGCCCTCCGGGATTGACAAGGACAAGACGGAGGCGACCTTCAAGAGAGGGGTGTTGACAATCACCATGCCGAAAACTGTCCAGGCTCGGAAAGAAGTGAAAAAGCTTGAAATAAAGAAGGAATGACGTATCATAGTGTTAGAGGCGGGCAAGAGGGAGATTCGCCGACGTTGGATGATTCCAACCGCCGAATCTTCACTGCGTTGCAGGTTTGCAAAACCCGCCTTTTTTTATAAAAAAAAGCCAACCCGTTTTTTTACGAATCAAGCGGGTTGGCCGTTTTTAAAACCGAATTTATTTGTGTTTCGGTTTGCGCGCTTTTCCGCCACCCATGTGAGGCTTCGGGGCGTGTGATGCTCCTCCAACTTTCATTTGATTACCACCTTTCTATGTACGTTGTTAAGGGCTAATTTCGTTTTGCTGTCATGTAACTTATCGTCCAATCTGATTGAAACTTGAGGGGGAAACGAGGGTGTATTCTTGTGCGGTCAACGCCTCTCTTGTAAATACAGCGTGTTATGCGGCGGGGAGCGAAAATGTGAACGAAAATCCCTTCCCTTTGGCAGTTTTGACCCAAACTTTCCCCCCGTGTTGCTCCACTATCCTCTTTACCGACGGAAGACCGAGTCCCACACCCTTTTTTCCGCTATGCCACTGATAATATTCGTCGAACACCTTCGGAGCCAGTTCCTCCGGCATTCCGTCGCCGTCGTCTGACACGGTGCAAAGAATTTCGCGGTCACGAACCCCTGTTGTAACGTCCAGACGCGACCTCGCGTGCTTAAGGGCGTTATGGATGCAATTGTTTAGCACCCGCTCGATTTGAATCTGGTCGCAAACCGCCACAAGCTCCGGCGTAGCTCCGTCACCGGAAAGTAGCCTCGGCGCCTCCCCGTCGAACATCTCGCATTTTGTGCCGTCGACGTAAAGTTCCAGCTTACGGATTGATAGTTCGGAAAAGAAGTTCGAGGCCGACTGGGCGATTATCCTGTGGATTTGCACGGGGTGGACGTGAATGGTCAGTTTTCCGGACTCCAACTTGGAATAAACCAGGATGTCCTCGACGAACCTGGATATTTTTTTCACGCAGTTCTTTAGGGATTTTGCTATGTCGTCCTTGCGCGCGGCCAAATCCTCCGGTTTTGTGAGCCGGAGCATTTCTCCATAACCGGAAATCGGGCTGACGAACGACAGGAGGTCGTGGGTGAGAGAGTAATAAAGCCTTTGCTTTTCCTTCTCCCTTTTTTCCATAGTTTCGTACAGGTCGGCGTTTACCACGGCCACGGCCACCTGCGTGGCAACGAGGCTTAAAAGCTCCACGGAGGAGCCGTCGTAAAGGTCGCGCTCGTCGTACGCCTGCACGGAAAGCACGCCCAAGACCTCCCCTTTGTGAAACATAGGGACGCCAAGCCAGGATTCGGCCGGCTTCCCGCCGTGGCGAATCCCCATCCGCTCGCACGCCTCTATAGTGCCGGTTCTTATCAACAGCGGTTTTTGGTTTTTAACTATCCACGAGTTCATGCCGTCGCTTAATGGGTATACTTCCGGCCCCTCCCTGTTGTCCTCGCCGGAGAAAAACGACGCGATGAAGTCCAGCGTCCGCTCCTTCTTGTGATAAAGCACCACGTTCACCCTGTCCGAGCGAAGCACCTGGCCCAGATGCTCCACCACGGCCTGCGTCAGTTCCTTCAGCGCCAGCCTGGACGTTATAATCGCGCCGACGCGGGAGACGGTCTCGAGCGTTTTTAGCCGTCGCTCCAGCGCCAGAACGTATTCCTCGCGCGCCTCCACGTCGTTTTTTAAAGATTCCATAAACCCGCAAACATTCCTAAAGCACCGCCAGCCCTATCTCTTGTATGCCCGCCTCCTTGCAAATCCCCATGACCTGCACGGTAAGACCGTAAAAAAGCTTCCTGTCGGCCCTTATGACCACCGATTTTCTCATGCCCCGCCCTTCGGCGATTAGCGCGTCCCTTATCCCCTCAAGCGG